>Ga0209169_10000018_pt1 | contig 93391 bp, 90 predicted proteins | sample HubBroMetageWRM4_FD_188346 | JGI IMG/M metagenome (GOLD analysis project Ga0209169, IMG submission 188346) | Warmed soil microbial communities from the Hubbard Brook experimental Forest, New Hampshire - Hubbard Brook CCASE Soil Metagenome WRM 4... | ecosystem: Environmental > Terrestrial > Soil...
AGATGCGCGGATGCGATAGTACGCGCCCGGCTCGCGCATCCGGCCTTGGCGAAGTGCGCGACGACGTCGGCTTGCGCAAGCGCGCGTAGGGCTTTTAGCGTCATCAGCTCCGGGTCGCCCGGGCCGACGCCGATGCCAATGAGTTTTCCGCCGCTCATAGTCCCGGCCTTGCCAAAGCGTTGATCGCCGCTGCGGTCATGGCGCTGCCGCCCATCCGGCCGCGCACGGTCAGGAATGGAACGCCGCGCGGATTATCGGCGAGCGCCGCCTTCGACTCCGCGGCGCCGACGAAGCCAACGGGGATACCGATGATGGCCGCGGGCTTGGGCGCGCCGGCGTCGAGCAGATCGAGTAGGCGAAACAGCGCGGTCGGCGCGTTGCCGATGGCGACCACCGCGCCCGATAGCCGCTCGATCCACAAATCGAGCGCGGCTGCCGAGCGCGTCGTCGAAAGCTTTGTGGCGAGTTCCGGCACGCGCGGGTCGTTCAGCGTGCAGATGACTGCGTTGCGCGCGGGCAGACGCGCTCGCATGATGCCGCGCGCGACCATTTCGGAATCACAGAAGATCGCCGCGCCGGCGGTGAGCGCATTGCGCGCCGCGCCGACGAGATCGTGGGCGATGACGATGTGCGGCGCCAGTTCAACGACGCCGCAGGCGTGGATCATGCGCACCGCGACATCCGCTTCGTCGGTGGAAAAGCGCACCAGGTCGGCCTCGGCGCGGATGATGGCGAATGAGCGCTGGTAGATCGCAGCGCCGTCGCGCAGATAGGCCGCGGTCTCAGACATGGGCGGCCTCGCATTTGGCATCCCGCATCATCTCGGCGATTAGCGACGGCAATTCATTCGCCGCCGCGAACGCAACTGGTGCATCACGGACTGAACCATTCGAGATGACGGCGCAGCCGTCGTGTCGGCCGACAATTGTCAACCGCGCCGCGCCGGGGTGAGCGCAGCCCTTGGCGCAGCCGGAAATATGAATGAGAGAATCACTGTCCAGATGTGTCCGGGCTGCTTCAGCGACCGTGGGGGCGAGGGTGCGAGCCGCAATGTGCGCGGCCGCGCAGACTGGCGCTCCGGCGCAGGCGACCACGTAGCGGCGCGGATCGTTGGCGCGGACAACAAATCCCAATCTTTCCGCTTCGGCCGCGACTGTCGATGCCGTTTGCGCGGTCAGGCCTACGATCAATAGCGCCCGGTCCGCGGCGGCGCGAATACCGGCCGTGCCGGAATTGTTCGCGGCCTGCGCCAAGCGTTCGAGTGTTGCGGCGTCAGCATGGCCGAAGGCTAATCCGACGCCAAATGCAAACGATTCTTCGCGCAGAAGATGCCGGCCGATGGGGCCGGCGACCCGCGTCGGTCTGCGCGGACCGGAATGATCAGGCGCGACAACAAGATCGGCGAGGGCAGTTGCAAATGGCGCAACACCGTGGGTCGCGAGGACGTCGCGCGCCCGCGCCATGCGTCCGTGTCGTGCAATGATCTCGAGAAGGCGGCGGGCAGCTTTTACTCCGTCAGCCGAAGCGACGACACCGAGATGGGTCGCAGTTGCCGCGTTGCCGGCGACGCCAACGTGAAACACGGCGGCGCCATTCACCAAATCGGCGCCGAGGCGTATGTCGGCGGCGAGGTTGTCGAGGCCGAGTGCGCCACCGCCATCGATGGCGACGGAAAGTTTGGGCGCGAGCCGCTCCGCCAGGGACGTGTGCGCCAGCGTCCGGCGCAAATCCGCGGCGATGGAGCCGGCGTCGAGAATTTCCTCGGCATCCAGTCCGGCGAGCGCATCGGTATGGACCGGAACTCCATCGTCGGCTGCGATAGCGAGCGCGGTTATTGAGTCGGCAAAAAGCGGGGCAGACGCCGCGGTCAGGCCGCGAATCTGGATACTGCCGCGGCCGGTGATCTCGATGACGCCGTTACCAAATTCGCGCGCGGCCGCGCAAAGCGCGGCGAATGCCAGTAACGAGATCGTACCGCTAGGCCGCAGCCGCGCGAGCAATCCATCGCCGGATGGCATTGGGACCGACAAGCCCGGACAGGCGCCGCGACGCTGCGGAAGATATGTGGCGGCGCTGGTCATGCCGCGGGCTCCAAGGACAGCGCGGCCAAGACGGTATCGACGTCGTTGCGCCGTGGATGCCAGTGGCCGCGCCGCAAGGCGCGCTCGAATCGCGCGGCGATCGATGCGGCGGCTTGCGGGTTCTCGCGCAGCAAAAACGCGCGGACGGTTGCATCGGCCACGTACGCGTCGAACAACAAGTCAAACAAGTTGCTAGCGACTGCATCCGTGATGTCGGCAAAATCAGCGAGCCGGTCGAGGGTTTCCGCCAACTCGGCGGCGCCCCGCGGGCCGTGACGCATTTGCCCGGCGATAAAGCGCGGATTGATGGCGCGTGCCCGCACGATGCGCGCCAGCGCTGCTGATAGCGTTCGCGCCCGCGGCCGCTGCGGGTCCGTTAGATCGAGCATGACCAGATCGGCGGAGCGACCGAACATTTTCGCCGCCGCGGCAAAGCCACCGACAAACGCGACATCTTCGGCGCCTTCGAGCAAATCGCGAGACGGGTCGTCGCTCGGATGGATGAGAATTTCGGCCGCCGCGATCCGTCGTGCAAAAGCGCCGGGTGCTACAGAGCCAGCACCTTCAGCGCCGCCATAACTGTGCGAAGCGGCAGCGAGATACGCGGCCGCGATGTCCTCGTTATTTGCGTCGCGGGCGAGCAAATCCTCGACGCCGGATCCATAGACACCCGGCGCGTTGCTAAAAATACGATCAAGCCGCGCCGCGGGTGTATCGCGGCGCGCTGCCGCCAATGGGTTCTCCTCATCGCTCTCCTCGCGCGCGGCCACCGCCTGTGTCGCGGCGTCGATCAGAGCGATTTGCGCGGGAAACAGATCACGAAACAGTCCCGAAATGCGCCACGTCACGTCGACCCGCGGCCGGCCGATTGCCGCGGGCGGCAACACCTCAATGCCGGTGACGCGCCCGCTCGCGGGATCCCAAATCGGGCGGCACCCCATCAGCGCAAAACCCTGGGCGATTTCTTCGCCGCCGGTGCGCAAGGTCGCGCTGCCCCAAAGATCGATGACTGCACTGCGCAACGACTCGCCGTGAGCTTGCAAATGTGCGCGGATGATTTCCTCGCAAGCAAGTCGGCCGAAATCCATGGCGGTGGGAGTCGGCAGGGTGCGCGGATCGGCGGTGAAAAGGTTGCGGCCGGTCGGTAGCACGTCGCGTCGCCCGCGCTCGGGCGAGCCCGCGGGCCCTGGCGCGACGCGGCGTCCGTCGAGTGCGGCGAGCAAAGCGGCGCGCTCGGCCTCGACGCTGACCAGCCATTGCGCATCGGCCGTCGCAACTGGCGCGCGGCCGTAAATATGCAGGCCGTCTTTGATGGAGAGGTCTTTCAGGTCGCATAGCCAGGCATCGATGCGGCGCAACGCATCGTTGGGCGCTGCCGCAGGATCGGCGCCGGCTTCGCGCGCCAATCCGGTTCGTTGCGCTTCCTCGATAATGAGTTTCGCGAGGCGCTCGCGCCGCCGCCGGTCGAGGCCGTCGGCTTGGGCATATTCGTCGACCAAGCGTTCGAGCTCGCGCGCATCGCCGGAAAGCCCGGCCGTCACCAGTGGTGGCGGCAGGTGGCCGATAGTGACGCCGGCAATGCGGCGCTTGGCCTGCGCCGCCTCGCCGGGATTGCTGACAATGAACGGATAGATCACCGGCAGCGTCCCGGCGACGATTTCCGGGAAACATTCCGCGGTGAGCGCGACCGCTTTTCCCGGCAGCCATTCCAATGTGCCGTGCGCGCCCATGTGGACGAGCGCATCGACTTTCATCACGCGCTGGAGCCATAACCCGAAAGCGACCAACGCATGGCGCGGCGGCAAATCCGGATCGTGGTAATCGGCGCGCCGCTCGTCAGAGCGCCCGCGATCGGGCGGCAGCGCGACCCAAACGTTGCCGAATTTTCGCGCGCGGAAACAAAATACGCCGCGGCGGACATCCGGGTCGGTCTCCGGCTCGCCCCAAGCGTCGTGCAGCCGCGCCACCGCGGCCGCGGGTAAAGCCGCGAGCAATGCCTGGTATTGCACCAATGTAAGTGAAGCATCGGCGGCGCCCGGCGCGAGCAAAGCGAGCAACTCGTGCGCCGCTGGCGGCGCGTCGCGTATCCCGTATCCGGCGGCCGCGAAATCGTCGAGCAGGGCGACTACGCTCGCTGGTACGTCGAGGCCCACTGCGTAGCCGGTTCGCCCCGGCGCGCCGGGATAGTCGGGCATGAGCACGGCGACTTGTCGTTCACTGCGCGGCTTTGCGCGCAAGCGCACCATCGCCGCGATGCGCTCCGCAACGACCGCGACCCGATCGCTTTCAGGGCGGCTTGCCAGCGCCGTGAAGCAAAGTTCGCTTTGTGCCGGCAGCGGGTCTTTGAAGGCGACGACGCCGGCGAGTACACGGCCGTCAAGCTCCGGTAAAACGATATGCATCGCGAGATCTGCAGCACCGAGGCCGCGCGCGCTTTCGCGCCACGCGGTGCGACGGGTCGTGGCGGCGACAACTTGCAAAACCGGAGCGCCCGCCGCGTCCAACGGAGTCGGTTCGCCGATTTCACCGCTGGCGGCAAAGGCGGTCATGGTGACGATGACGATGGGGTCAAGCCGCGCGAACGCCGTGGCGAGGAACGAAGCAACTTCAGTGTCCTTGAGGCTCGTGACCATCAGTGGTGCAGGAGCAAGCCCGCGCGACGACAGCGCATCGCAAAGCGCATCGACTGCGGCCGTGTCGTCAGCAAGCAATAGCGCACGGTAAAACAGAATCGGGATGACGGATTTTCCGGGCGGCATCGAGCTAACAAGCCGGTCCAGATCGATCGCACCCGTTCCTGGAATATAGCCGGCGAAACGCGGCAGCGGTTTCGGCTCGGCGGCTTCGAATTGGTAACCGGCGTGGCGCGCGAGTTCCCGCAGCAATCCGCGCAGATTGTCGCGGCCGCCTTCACGGAAAAACCGCAGCAACGCGTCGAGGTCGTACGGCGAGAGCGTCGATGCTGCGGCGAGCCGGTCATCGTTGCGGTCTTCTCCCGGCAGGACCGCAAGCGCAATGCCGCGGGTACGCGCCAGCGCCGACAGGCGTTCGATGCCGTACTTCCACCACTCGGCTCCGCCGAGCAGGCGAACGAGTATCACCTTGGCGTGAGCGGCGACGCGATCGACCCAGAGATCGACCGACATCGGGTGCCGGAGATCGCGCAGGTGGGCCAGCCGGATGCTGGGCAACTGCGCGCGATCCATCTCCCAGGCGGCGGCAAGAGCGGCGAGATCGCTGTCGGCGAATGACAGGACAACAATGTCGCCCGGGGTTTGCCCAAGGTCGACGGCCTCGACAATCTCGTCGAGGCTGGTGGAACTGGTCGTGAGCAGATGCATCGCTGCCTGACTAGCTTATCGATGGAGCATGATCTTTTCCGAAAACCGGTGTCCACCCTCGGATCAAGTCCAAGGGCAAGCTTTCGGGGATCATGCTCTAGCCCAAAATCGCGCGCGTCACCGCCGCGCGGTCTAACCCTTTCAGACCGATCACCACGAGGCGGCCGTCGCGCGCCTCCGCGGCGCTCCACGGCCGATCGTATTGGTGGGTCACGCGTGCTCCGACCGCTTGCACCAAGAGCCGCAGTGGCTTGTTGGTGACGGCGGCAAAACCCTTGACCCGCAGCACGTCGAATTTTTCGGCCACAGCGGCGATCCGTGCGTTCAACGCCGATGGATCGGCAATCTCATCAAGCGAGACGACGAATGAATCGAAATCGTCGTGGTCGTGGCCTTCTTCCGCGTCGTGCCGGGTGCGCCGATTGGCGATGTCGGCTTCGGTGCCGACGCCAAGCCCGAGCAACAGCGATTGATCGACTTTGCCGTCGGCGACGGCGAGCACTTTGACGCTGCGCGGCAATACTTTCGCGACCGCGGCCCGCGCCTTTACAAGCCCGGCTTCGTCCATCAAGTCGCGTTTGTTGAGGACGACGAGATCGGCACACGCGATTTGATCGTCGAAGACTTCTTCAATCGGGTCATCGTGCGTCAGCGAAGCGTCGGCCGTGCGCTGTTGGGCAAGAGCTTCAAGATCGTTTGCCACCCGGCCTTCGGCCAGCGCGGCCCCGTCGACGACGACAACGACGCCATCGACGGTGACGCGGCTCTTGATCGCCGGCCAGTGAAACGCTTGCACCAGCGGTTTCGGCAACGCGAGCCCTGACGTTTCGATGACGATGTGCTCGACACCGTCGCGGGCAAGGATGGCGTCGAGTGCGGGCACGAATTCATCGGCGACGGTGCAGCACAAACAGCCGTTGGCCAATTCGACGATGTTTTCCTCGGGACAAGCGGCATTGCCGCAACCTTTCAGGATCTCGCCATCAATGCCGACATCGCCGAACTCGTTGACAATGACGGCAAGCCGCCGGCCGGCCGCGTTGGCGATGATATGGCGAATGAGCGTTGTCTTGCCGGCGCCGAGAAAGCCGGTGACGATGGTGCAGGGAATGCGCGCGAGTGGCGTGTTCATAAATCGGTCTCCTGAAATCCAAGCGGCGGGACGCGCGCGATGAGACCGCGTTTGAGAACCGCCGGCCGTTCGCGCCACGGCAGAATGCCGTCGGCGGCGCCAGCGAGAAGCCGCGCGCCTTCGACCAGAGCCGCGGCGGAACTCACGTCGAGCCCGCCGAAAACGTAAGTCCACGCCCGCTCGCAACGCAGCGCGGCAGTCGGGCCGCGCGAACAATTGCCCAGGCAGCGCATCGGGCAGACTTCGACTTCGGTTCCCGCCGCGGCGTCCGCCGTCGCGGCGGCGAGAACAGCACCCGGCCGCAACACACTGTCGGTTTCGCCAGGCGGACGGCAGGTGACGCAGACATAAATAATTGGCCGGACGGACGATGCCGCGCCGTTCGGGATAGTTTGCTCGCGCGAGGCCATCATGGCCGGCCTACGCGCGAACCGGCAGCGGCCGGTCGAGACCGCGCCAGCGGTAGATCAAATAGGAGAGCGCCCAGCACAGAAGGAAAACGCCGAGGATCAGGTAGCCGAAATTGGCGAGGCCATTATTGAGGTCGCCGATCGCGCCCCAAAACGTACCCTCAAGTCCGAGCTTGTCGCCGACCAGTCCGAGAGCCTCGACCCCGCCGATGACAAGCGCCACGACCACGGACATCGCCGTGATCGTCAGATTGTACCAAATCTTGCGGACCGGATTGAGGAATGCCCAGTCGTAAGCGCCGACCATGAAAACGCTGTCAGTGGTATCGACGAGCGTCATGCCGGCGGTGAAAAGCGCCGGGAAAATCATAACGGTGCCGAAATTAACACCGCCCGACGCTTGGCCGGCGGCGAGCGCGAACAGGCTGATCTCGGTCGCGGTGTCGAAGCCGAGCCCGAACAAGAAACCAACGGGAAACATCTGCCAGCTCCGCGTAATCAGGCGGAACAACGGCCGGAAAATCCGGGCGAGCAAGCCGCGCCCGGACAGGAGCAGGTTTAATTCGTGTTCGGCGAGCGGCTCGCCGCGGCGGACGCGGCGGAAGCTTGTCCAAACCCCGCGCAGAACGACGAGATTGATGATCGCGATCGCCAGTAGAAATCCCGCGGAAGCCGCGGTGCCGATCACGCTGCCGACAGACTTGAACGCGAGAAACCGATCCTGCAGCGCGAACGCGGTCGCAGCGATTGCGCCAACTGCAAGGACGACGACGAGCGAATGGCCGAGCGAGAAAAACAGACCGGCGGCGAGCGGCCGCTTGCCCTCCTGCATCAATTTGCGCACGACGTTGTCGATGGCGGCGATGTGGTCGGCGTCGACGGCGTGACGGATGCCCAGCACGTAAGCCAACACCGCCGTGCCCAGAAGCGTCGGCCGCCCGGCTAAAGCAATCACTGCCCAAGCCCACACCAGCGCGTTCGCCGTCAATAATAGAGCGTAGATCGCGCCAATCCTGCCTCGCCGATCGGCCGATCCATCATCGACCGCCGCTTTCAAGAATGTGAGCACGACTTAGAGTCCTCGCGTGACCAACCGCCGGCGCGAGCGAGGACCAAAAGACTTTACGTCTTTCGGATCATCCACCGATGCACCCCGACCGGTGTTTGTCGCGTCGACACAGCCGACGGCAGGTCTCCTGGCTCGCGGATCGGCGCCTCGCCCAACCTTCCCGGTGGCAACCGCCGCCAGTGGCTTATGCGGACGAGACTTCCCGCTTACAGTTGCGGGGGCAGCTGCGGATTGGGAGCCTTAAGCTCCGCACCGCATTCCCTGTTCGCTCTCTTACGAAAGACCGTCGATAGGGGTACTTAACGGTCGCTGGTGTCGTTTTGTCAATGGCGGCAAATTTCGGCATTCTCGGAATGCGAACCGCCAATTTTGCGACGAAATGAGTAAGGTGATCGCTTCTTGCATAATCCGCTGACCCTTGTCCTCGGCGGTGCGCGCTCCGGCAAAAGCCGCTATGCCGAGAGCTTGATTACGGCCGCTCAGCCGCCTTGGGCCTACATCGCGACCGCTGAAGCGGGCGACGAAGAAATGCTGGCGCGGATCAACATGCATCGCGAGCGCCGCGACGCTTCGTGGCATACCATCGAGGCGCCACGCGAAATTGCGGCCGCACTGGTGGAATGCGCGACAAGGCCTGTGCTGGTCGATTGCCTTACGTTGTGGCTTTCAAATCTCATGCTCGCGCATGCCGACATCGATCGCGAAATCGGCCTTCTTGAAAAAGCGTTGCAGGCGATGAAAATGCCGGTCGTTCTGGTGGCTAATGAAGTGGGCCTCGGCATCGTCCCTGACCACCCGCTGGGACGGCAGTTCCGCGATTGGCAAGGCGTCCTCAATCAGCGCATGGCCGCGCGTGCCGATCACGTCATTCTCATGGTTGCGGGCTTGCCGCTCGTCATCAAAGGCAATTCGGAGGCGCGACAATGACGCGGCCGACCGGCAACGCCGAGGCGGAACGCCATCGCAACAAGATGGCAAAGCGCAAAGCCGTTCAGGACGCGGAGATCGCGAGCAAGACCGTCGAAAAAGGTCTACTGATCGTCCACACCGGCACGGGCAAAGGCAAATCGACCGCAGCATTCGGCCTGGCGCTGCGCGTACTCGGCCGCGGCGGGCGTGTAGGCGTGGTGCAATTCATCAAGGGCGCCTGGCACACCGCCGAGCGCGATGCGCTCGCAAAGTTCGAGGCGCAAGTCGCCTGGCACACAATGGGCGAAGGTTTTACCTGGGAAACTCAGGACCGCGCCCGCGATGTCGCCGCGGCGCAGCGCGCCTGGAACAAGGCCCGCGAGCTCCTGGACGATCCTAGCTTCGCGCTCGTCGTTCTCGACGAGCTCAATATCGCGCTGCGTTACGACTACCTCGATCTCGCCGATGTCCTCGCCGTCCTCGCGGCGCGGCGCGAGGATTTGCACGTCGTTGTCACCGGCCGCAACGCCAAACCCGAACTCGTCGCTGCGGCCGATCTCGTCACCGAAATGACTCTGGTGAAGCACCATTTTGCCGCTGGCGTAAAAGCCCAGCCGGGAATCGAATTTTAGATGCCGGCGCGCGCGCTGATGTTTCAGGGCACCGGCTCGGACGTCGGCAAGTCCTTGATTGTCGCCGGACTGGCGCGCGCTTATGCGCGGCGCGGTCTCGCCGTGCGCCCGTTCAAACCGCAGAACATGTCGAACAACGCCGCGGTGACCGCGGACGGCGGTGAAATCGGACGAGCGCAGGCGCTGCAAGCGCGCGCGGCAGGCACGCCGCCCAGCGTTCACATGAATCCGGTGCTGCTTAAGCCGCAGAGCGAGTGTGGTGCGCAAGTCGTGGTTCGCGGCCGGGTCCACGGCAACGCCAAGGCGGCTGCTTATCAGGATTTGAAACCCGATTTATTACCCATCGTCCTCGACAGCTACGCGCGCCTCCAGCGCGAAGCCGATCTCGTCCTTGTCGAAGGCGCCGGCAGCGCCAGCGAAGTCAACCTCCGCGCCAACGACATCGCCAATATGGGATTCGCGCGCGCCGCCGATGTCCCGGTGGTGTTGATCGGCGACATCGAACGCGGCGGCGTGATCGCAAGCTTAGTGGGCACGCAAGCGGTGCTGGACGCCGCCGATGCGGCGCTGGTTTGCGGGTTCATGATCAACAAATTTCGTGGCGACCCGGTGTTGTTCAAGACCGGAATGCAGCGGATTGCGCAAGCGACTGGATGGCCGGCGCTGGGATTGATTCCGTATTTCGCCGACGTGCGCCTGTTGCCGGCAGAGGACGCGCTCGGGCTCGAACAAAAACGCCCGCAAAAGGCGCAAGCGCGGATCCGCGTCGCCGTGCTGATCCTGCCGAATATCGCGAATTTCGACGATCTCGATCCGCTGGAGGCCGAGCCCGGTGTCGAAGTCGTGCGCGTGCAACCAGGTGCCGCGCTGCCCGGCGACGCCGATCTCGTCATACTGCCCGGTTCGAAAGCGACGGTCGCCGGGCTTGGCACCTTGCGTGCGGCCGGCTTTGACGTCGACATCATGGCGCATCGACGGCGTGGCGGAATGATCCTCGGTCTTTGCGGCGGCTTTCAAATGCTGGGGCGCACGATTTCCGATCCCGGCGGGATCGAAGGCACGCCGGGTGTCATCGACGGCCTCGGTCTTCTCGACGTCGACACGACGCTCTCGGACGAGAAACGTCTTGAGCCGGTCACGGGGCAAACAAGCGACGGCGCCTCGGTCACCGGCTACGAAATGCATATGGGCGTGACCGAAGGCGCCGATCGCGCGCGGCCTTTTGCGCGGCTCGCCGAAGGATTATCGGACGGCGCCGTGTCAGCGGACGGCCGGGTCATCGGGACCTATATCCACGGGCTTTTCTCCGATGATCGGCAGCGTGCCGCTTGGCTCAAGCGACTTGGCGGCGCGACAGCCGGCGTTGCCTATGATGATTCGATAGAACAAACACTCGACGCGCTCGCCGCGCACCTTGCCGCCCACATCGATCTCGATCTGCTCCTTACGTTAGCCCGATAGCAAGGACGGTCGCCGCGGCCAGAATTTCTATCAACAGCGCGTCCGCCCAACGAAAAAGCGCAAGCGCACGGCGAATGTCGGCCGCATTGGCCTTAATGCGCCCGTCACCCATGAACGCGTCGGCAACAAGCCGGGTGCGGTAAATGCGCGGACCGGCAAGTGACAGATCAAGCGCTCCCGCCATGGCCGCCTCGGGATAGCCGGCGTTGGGCGAGCGATGGCGCGAGGCATCGCGGCGCACGGTGCGCCATGCCGCAGCAGCAGATCCTTCTCGGCTCAACGCCGCTGCCGCGATCAGAAGCGGCGCGGACAAACGCGATGCCGGCAAGTTGACAAGATCGTCGAGGCGCGCCGCGGCCCAGCCGAAGGCTTCGTGGCGTGCAGTGCGATGGCCGATCATACTGTCGGCGGTGTTGATCGCCTTATAGAGTGCGATACCGGGCAATCCGCCAATGATCAGCCAGATGACAGGCGCAACGACCGCATCGGAGAAATTCTCCGCCAGACTCTCGATAGCGGCACGCGCGACGCCGGCGGTATCAAGCGAGTCGGGATCGCGGCCGACGATTCGCGCGACCGCGGCTCGGCCCGCAGCGAGGCCGCCTTTGTCGAGCGCGTCGGCAACGTCGGCGACGTGCCGATACAGGCTTCGCTGCGCGATCAAGCTCGCGGCGATGAGGGCGACGAGCAAAAATCCGAAGCGCAGCCGCAGCAATTCGTGTTGCACGACAAGGGTAATTGCCGCAACGATCAAAAGAATGAGCAGAAGCGCAATCGCTCCGGCAACACGCCGCGTCTTTGGCCCGGCGGTCTCGCTGTTGAGCAAGCGATCAAGCCCGTCGACCAGCCACCCCATCCAGCTCGCCGGATGGCCGATGGTGCGAAACAGCCATTCCGGATAACCGAAACAGAGTTCGATCAACATGGCGATGAGGGCAAGGGCGATCGGCATAAGGTTCACCGCCGCCGGGGAAGAGACGGTCGCGCACGGCGGCGATCTCGGCGTCGCCCGCCGCTTATTTCCCGACGCGCCCGAACCTTTCATCGACTTGTCGACGGGGATCAATCCCTGGTCTTACCGATTGGGGCAGTTTTCGGCCGCAGCTTTCGCTCGCTTGCCGGAACAAGACGCTTTGACCGGCATCGCGGCCGCCGCCGCCAAGGCCTACGGCGTACCGTCGGCGGGGCACGTTGTGGTCGCGCCAGGATCGCAGATTTTATTGCCCTTGGTGGCGAGTTTGATGCCCCCTGCGCGAGCGACCGTGGTGTCGCCGACCTATCCCGGGCTCGCGCGCGCCGCTTCACTCGCCGGCCACGACGTCAGGACCGTTGAAAGTATTGAACGAGCCGGCGACGCCAAGCTCGTGATCCTCGCCAATCCTAACAATCCCGACGGCAGGTGTTTTACGCGCACGGCTCTGCTCAAACACGCGCACGATTTGCGCCGGCGGGGCGGTCTTCTCGTCGTCGACGAGGCATTCATGGAGGTTGCGCCGCCGGGTCAAAGTCTCGCTACCGAGCTCGCGTGCGGCAACATTGTCGTTCTGCGCTCCTTCGGCAAATTCTTTGGTCTTCCGGGACTGCGATTGGGATTTGCGCTGGCCGCGCTGCCGCTGGCGCGCCGGCTGGCCGCGGTAATTGGCCCCTGGCCGGTCTCGGGGCTCGCGCTCGCCATTGGAACGAAGGCGTTATCAGATAAGGCCTGGATCGAATGCACGCGGAAAAACCTGGCGAAAGCGGCGATGTCCCTTGATGCGATCTTGGCAGAGGCGGGTTTGGAGATTACCGGCGGCACCGACTTGTTCCGTCTGGTTCGAAGCGAGGCGGCGCCGGCCTTGTTCGAGCATTTGGGTCGCGCCGGTATTTATGCGCGGACTTTTCCCGATAACCGCACTTGGCTTCGCTTTGGGCTCCCGGCCCTTGCCTCCGCCCGGAAGCGCTTGAAAGAGGCCCTCGTGTCCTTCCGCCCGACCAAATAGGGTGCTGTGCCAAAACGGGGCAATCCCCGTGGCATTGGGCTTGCTCCGTTCTGGCTCGAAGGTGGCCTTGTGCCGGAACGAACGCGGCGCATCAGCCGCACAAGTGAGAGGACGCCCGGCTTGAGCCGGGAAAATCTATGGGGAGAGTCTCTGTGTCAGTCAGCCGTCGCGCCGAAGCGGCAACCAGGGCGACCGTGCGCATCGGCGCCGCACTCGTTCTATCGATCCTGGCCCAAACCTCAGCCAGCGCTGGAAGCGCTACTGATCCCAGCTGCGCCGGCCGGTGGACCGGCTTCAATTGCGCAGCGCTATCGGGAGAAGCAAACAATCCCTACATCCGGCTCATTCCGGAACCGCTCGGTGACAACGAACGGGCGCAGTTTGCGCAACGCGATCGCAAGTGGGTGGACCACTGCCATCCGGTGGTCCAATACGACCGCTATGGGGTCGCTCACTATCGCTATTCGGCAACGGGTTGCGAATTCGGCGTTGGCGCCGAGTAGAAACGCCGGCGCTAACGAATGGTATCCGCCGCCTTGGTATTGCGCTGAGGCGGATGTGCGGCGGATTTCGGCGTCGCGCCCCCTTGGTTCGGCAGATATTTGGCAATGATCACCGGGTCGAGTTGCTTGGCGGAATCGTCTGGCAGGCGATACCAAGTCTCGTTTCGTCCCAGAAATTCGAAGCCAAGATAGCCGCGTACGGTCAGCGTTTGGCCGTCGGGACTAAGCGTCATCGTGGCGTTGTAGATATTGCCATCGCGTGGATCGAGAATATTGCCGTTTTCGTAGCGCAGGCCTGCGCGTTTCATGTCGCGGATGATTGGCAAGCCGAGCAGCGGCGCGCCCTTGCGGTCGTCCTTGCAGCTTGAACAAACCGCCGGGCCCGGCGGGTCGCTCGGCCGGGGAAACAGCTTCGCTGCAACGCCGTCATAGGCGGGTCCGTTCTCGAGAAAGAGAAACCAGATTACCGTCTTGCCGGTCTCATCATCGATCTTCTGCCAAAGTCCGGCGACCGAAGGCTCGGCGGCCAGCACCGGTCCACCGGCAGCGAGGAGCGCGATCAGCCCGGCCGTCGCAACTCTCGTCAATCGCAGTCCCAATGCCGCCTCCATCCATTGACTTCCATCAAAATAGGCCATTCGCCCAGGATCGCGAAGACCATTTCATGCGACAATGCGGTGATTTAAAGGAAGCCGTCGGCGCCAACGGACGATTTCCGCAAAACCCGCCGCGTTACCGCCTTTTTCCTTGCACGCGCGCGGTCGGCGCGGTCCAATAATTTTCCCATCGCCGGGATCAAATCGGCCGATTTGGGGTTAGTATTTGCTGGGGGGTAATCCGTCATGGCGTTCGTTCCGTGATGTCGCGCTCGAGCTTGGCTCTCGACAATCTTCGGGGCGTGGTCATCCTCATTGTCTTGGCCTTTCATTCGGTCCTGGCCTACGTGAATTGGATTCCGGCACGGACCGTCGGCTTTGACAGTCCCCCTTACGTGTGGCGCGCATTCCCTATTTTGGACGGTCACCGATGGCTGGGTTTCGACCTGTTTTGCGCCTGGCAAGACGTCTACTTGATGTCGCTGATGTTTTTGCTGTCGGGCCTGTTCGTGTATCCGAGCTTGGTGCGGAAGCAAAGTTGGGGTTTTGTCCGCGATCGCCTGTTGAGACTTGGACTTCCCTTCGTGTTTGGCGTGATTTTTCTCGTGCCGATCGCGGAGTATCCGGCCTATAGCGTGACCGCGCCGGATTCGAGCCTCGCCGACTATTTCCGCAGCTACCTGGCGTTGCCTTTTGTGCCCAACGGACAGCTTTGGTTCTTGTGGCAGCTGCTGGCGCTGAACTTCATTGTGACCGGCCTGAACTTTGTTGCGCCGAACGCGCTGAAGTCGCTCGGCCGCTGGTCGACGCATTTCGGGCGGCAGCCGCTTGTTTACCTGGCAGTGCTTATCGCGATCTCGACCGTGGCCTATGTGCCGTTGGCGCTCGCATTCACGCCTTGGCAATGGTCCGATTCCGGACCTCTGGCGTTGCAATTTAGCCGCGCGCTGCTGTACGGCGTGTACTTCTTTGCCGGGGTGGGAATCGGCGCTGGCGGCATAGACGAAGGTCTTGTCGCCGCCGACGGTCAATTGTCCAAACGCTGGTGGCTTTGGCTTGCCGCCGCGCTGGCGACGCTCTTCGTTTGGATGGGGATTACCTTTTTGACGCTCGATGGTCCGGCGCCATTGGCGATTCAAATCGCTTCCGATTTGGGGTTTGTCGCGGCCTGCGCCGGTGGTTGCGCGTTTTTAGTTGCCGCGAGCTTGCGATTCGGCCTTACACGGTCGCGCCCACTCGCGAGCCTCTCGGCCAATGCCTATAGCCTTTATCTCGTGCATTACGTGTTTATCGTCTGGATGCAATATGCGCTGCTCGCGCTTGCCGCGCCGGCTGTGCTCAAAGCTCCGATCGTGTTCGTCGTCACGCTCGTGGTGAGCTGGATTATCATTTTGGCGGTTCAGCGCATTCCGCTGGGCGCGCGTTTGATTGGCGCACGGCCGCCCTCGGTTGGCAGCCTAAATCCCGGGACGGCCTGACGATCGCAATCGTTGGCGGTCCCGGGCGCGCTTGGTGTCGGGCAGCAGGCGTGAAATTATTTCGTCGCCGGAGCGGCGTCGACGAATCCGGCTACGGCCTTAAATCGTCCATCCGGGGCCAGCGTTGCGAAATCGGTGCCGCCGAGATAGAGCGGCGCCTCTTTGTTGCCGCCGGCGGCCCAGGAAAAGCGCACAAAATTGTTGTGCGCTTCGATGCCGCTGATCAGGTTGAGGCGATAGGCAGGAAATTGCGCCTGGGCCGCGGCAATCATGGCGTCGATCGCGCCGGGGCCCGAGCCGTTGCGGTGGGCGTCGACATAACTCCCATCATCGGTCCAGGTCTCGCCGACAAGTTCGCGGCGGCGTTTGGGATCGCGCTCGTTCCAGGCCGCGATGTAACGGACGACGGTTTCGTTCACATGGGTCATTGGAATTCTCCTCGCTTTTAGTTGCGGCCGACTGGCCGTAACCGCAACTTTGCAGCGCGCAGGAGCGAAAGCGATTACGCCGCAGGTAAAGAAATTTACTAGTTCGCCCGCGCAATGCTCGCCGTCATCCGCCGCACCGCCGCGTCAGTCGCGTCGTCGGCGGGAAAGAAGAGTTCGAGCGCGAGTTCGGACAAGGCTACCTCGACGGGGCTTCCAAACACGGTGGTCAGACTGAAAAACGAGAGGATGTCGCCGGCGGTCTTTATGCGAAACGGCACCACGATTTCGTGTTCAAGGAGTGATGTCTGCGCCGGCGGGTGCGATCCGCCGGGATAGGCGCTCACTTCGCGCAATAGCTCGATCAACGCCGCATCGGCTGTTAGCTCGACCTGACGACGCAACCGGTACAGGAGATGCCCGCGCCATTCGGCGAGATTAGCAATGCGAGGCGCTAGCCCGCGCGGATGGAGCGAGAGGCGCAAGGCGTTGACCGGCGGTTGCATGAGTTCAGGCGCTACGTCCTCGTACAATTCGGGCAGCGCGGCGTTGCTGGCGGCAATCCGCCAGTGGCGATCGAGTGCGAAAGCCGGGTAGGGTTTCTGCCGATCCAGTACCAGATCGATGGCGGCGCGCGCTGCCGCCAGCGCGGGATCGTCGAGAGCCCGTTCGGGAAAGATCGGCGCGAAGCCTGCCGCGACCAAAAGCACATTGCGCTCGCGGATTGGTACGTCGAGCTGTTCCGAAAGAAGAAGCACCATGTCGCGGCTCGGCTGCGCACGGCCGGTTTCCAAAAAACTCAAATGCCGCGTCGAAATTCCGGCGTCACACGCGAGATCAAGCTGGCTCAAGCGCCGCCGTTGGCGCCACTGGCGCAAAAGGCCGCCGACCGGCAGGGGGCGATTGAGCATGGTCCGACCCTAGCTCCCTCTCATGCGGCGTTCAAATTACCTCGCAGGTAATCCGCGTAATAATGTTTGAACCCGCGCAGGCCGGTGTTATGTCATCGCCCAAGCTCGCGGCCAGCAAGCCCATCCAGGCCGCGATTTATGAAGAACGTGTGACGACGACGAAACTCTATCGGACGTGGCCGGTATGCGATTGTTCGTGCCAATTTCAGTCGGCGGTTGGCCGCGGATTTTTAGCCGCTGGGATATCGTTGCCGTCCTTCTGATTCTTGGACTGCTGGTGTTTCTAGCCGAAGCGAGCCGGCATCTGCTGCAGCCGTTGGTGGAGTTGCAACACAAGCCGGTGTCGCTCGATCCCGCCAACCTGCCGGAATACGCCGCGCGCACCACGCTGCGCATGCTGATCGCGATGGTCTTGTCGCTGTTGTTCACGTTTACTTATGCGACGTTGGCGGCCAAGAACAAACACGCCGAGCGGTTGCTCGTTCCGCTGCTCGACATTCTGCAATCGGTGCCGATCCTCGGCTTCATTTCCATAACCGTCGTGTTCTTCATGGCGCTGGCGCCCGGGCGAGTCCTGGGCGCCGAGTTCGCCGCGATATTCGCGATTTTCACCAGCCAAGCCTGGAACATGGCGTTCAGTTTCTATCAGTCGTTACGGACGGTGCCGACCGAACTGGTCGAGGCGTCGCGTAACTTCCGCTTAAGTCCGTGGATGAGTTTCTGGCGGGTCGATGTGCCGTTCGCCATGCCGCAACTCATCTGGAATATGATGTTGTCGATGTCGGGAAGCTGGTTCTTCGTGGTCGCCTCGGAGGCGATCAGCGTCGGCAATACCACCATCACGCTGCCCGGTGTCGGCTCCTACATTGCCCTTGCAATCGAGCATCGTGATTTGGCAGCGGTCGGCTACGCCATCGTTACGATGCTGATCGTGATCCTGATCTACGATCAGGTTTTATTCCGTCCGCTGGTAGCATGGGCCGATCGGTTCCGCTTCGAGCAGGAGCCCGGCATGACGCCACCGCGATCATGGGTTCTCAACGTGCTTCGCCGTTCGCGGCTTGTTGATCGTCTGATCCATCCGTTCGCGGCGCTGTGGCGGCATCTGTTGTTGGCGCGCTGGTCCAAGGACAAACCACTGCAACAACAACAGGAAGAATCACGGACCCAGCGTCGGTGGGTCGCTTTTCAATGGGCGGCCATTGCCATCGCGTTCGGCGCGGTCGCCGTCTGGCAACTCGCCGTGTTCGTGACGCAAGACATCACGATGTCCGACGTCGCCACGACATTGCTGCTCGGGCTGGCCACACTGTCCCGCATTATCGTGCTTATCGCACTCGCGACTCTGGTTTGGGTGCCGATCGGAATCTGGGTCGGGACCCGGCCGCAATTTGCCAATGTGGTGCAGCCGATCGCGCAGTTTCTGGCCGCCTTTCCGGCCAATGTGCTGTTTCCCGTTGCCGTCTCCGTGATTGTTGCGTTGAAACTCAATCCAAATATTTGGTTGAGCCCGCTGATGATCCTTGGCACGCAGTGGTACATTTTGTTCAACGTTGTTGCCGGCGCTATTGCGATCCCCACGGAGTTGCGCTCCGCCGGCGCGAATTTTCGGGTCCGTGGTTGGCTGTGGTGGAGGCGGATCGCGATCCCTGCGGTGCTGCCTTACTATGTGACCGGTGCCATCACCGCTTGCGGCGGATCGTGGAATGCCAGCATCGTCGCCGAGGTCGCCTCGTGGGGTGACGAGCACCTGCAAGCGCAGGGGCTGGGCGCCTATATCGCGCAGCAGACCGAAGCCGGCGATTTCCATCATATCGTGTTGGGCATTGCGGTGATGAGTTTTTTTGTGGTCCTCGTCAATCGTACGTTCTGGCGTCCGCTTTACCTTTACGCCGAGCGCAAATTCCGGCTTGGTTGAGGAACTGCCATGGACACAAGCCTTCTCGATATTCATGCGCTGCGCCAGACCTTTCCTCGCGCCGATGGCGGCGAGCTTTTGGTGCTTGACGGGATCGATCTGCACCTGGCGCAGGGCCAGATCGTCGGGCTCCTCGGTCGCACCGGTTCCGGCAAGTCGACCTTGCTGCGCTCCATTGCCGGCTTGATGGCGCCGTCGGCCGGGACGATTACCTATCTGGGCCGTCCGGTGACGGCGCCCGCGCCCGGCATTGCCATGGTGTTCCAGGGATTCGCCCTGTTTCCCTGGTTGACGGTGCTGGAAAACGTCCAGCTCGGCCTCGAAGCGCTCGGCCGGCCCGATGCGGAAATCAGAAAACGCGCCTTGGCAGCGATCGATCTCATCGGGCTCGACGGCTACGAATCCGCCTATCCGCGCGAATTGTCCGGCGGTATGCGCCAGCGTGTCGGCTTCGCCCGCGCGCTCGTGGTTGATCCCAACATTCTCTTGATGGATGAGCCGTTCTCGGCGCTCGACGTACTCACCGCGGAAACGCTGCGCACCGACTTTCTCGAATTGTGGGGCGACGGCAGGCTGCCGATTAAGGGCGTCATAATCGTAACGCACAATATCGAAGAAGCGGTCTTGATGTGCGACCGCATCCTTTTGTTTTCCTCCAATCCGGGCCGGATCATTCGCGAAATCGCCGTCGACCTCAAACAACCGCGCAATCGGCTCGATCCGCAATTCCGCGATCAGGTCGAGAAGATCTACGAGGCGATGACCGCGCGAACGCCGGCACCGGCGAAAGTCGGCGCGCCGGCGGGCGCCGTTGCGACCACTATCGACACCATCCTGCCGCGCGTTTCCGCCAATCTGCTGTCCGGCTTTCTCGAAACGCTCGCCGGCGCGCCTTACAACGGCAAGGCCGATCTGCCGATCATCGCCGAACTATTGCATCTCGAGGCCGATGATCTCTTTCCGGTTTCGGATGCCCTGCAAATGATGCATTTAGTTGAAGTCGAGGGCGGCGACATCAAACTCATCGATGCCGGCAAGCAATTCGTCGAGGCGGAGACGGACGAGCGCAAACACATCTTCCAACGCCAGCTACTGGCCTATGTGCCGCTCGCCGCGCATATCCGCCGCATCTTGCAAGAACGCGCCAATCACGTCGCGCCGAAAAGCCGGTTCTTCGACGAACTGGAAGACCATATGAGCACCGACGACGCTGAAGCGACGTTGCGTTCGGTCACGGCCTGGGCGCGCTATGCCGAGGCCTTCGCCTACGACGACGACACGCAAACCTTCAGCCTGGAAAATCCGGTCTAAACCCGATCCGGTGAACGCGAGGGCCGGGCCGCTCCGGCACTGGCCTGCCGAGAGATTGAGAGCAGCGCACGTTCGGCGACGGCCTGGGCGACGGACGAGGTCTTGCGTGATACCAACACCGCGTCCGCGAGTTCCGTCATCGCGCTGGCGAGCCGAGCGGCGCTCCATCGCGTAAGAGCGGCGCCTACGAGCTCCTTGCGGCTGAAGTGCACCGGAGGCATTGCTCGGTCAACGGAAGATAGCTCGCCGGCTTCGATTGCCGTTCGCCACTTGTGCAGCTGGGCGAGCTGGCGCTGGGCGGCAAAGAAGATCGAGCCGATCGGCGTGCCGGCCTCGCGCACCTTGCTGAGCAAAGGATCGAGTTCCGAGGTGCGGCCGGCAAACGCCGTGTCTACAAGTTCGTCCAGCGCCAGGTCGGAGGCGTCGGAAACCACCGCTGTCACATCGTTGACGCCGATCTCGGCGCGGCCGTGAGCGTAGAGCACGAGCTTGCGAATTTCGCTGCGGGAGCCGGCGCGGTCGCCGCCGAGAAGCGTGACAAGCAAGTCGCGCGCTTCTGGTTTAAGCGACAGGCCGGCGGCGCGCATTTCGCCGTCGATGAGACGCTCCAGCGCCGCTTCGTTATCGGCATAGCAGGGCACCGCCGCAGCATTCTTGGCGCGCTCGCACACCGCCCGCAGCGGCGCGGTACGGCGCAGGTCGCCGGCCTCAATCACGACCCGGCACTCGCTTTTCGGCAGCGCCAGCACCGCCTCGACCGCGGGCGCGAAGTTACGTCCACCGGCTCTAACCCATACCGCGCGCCGGCCACCAAACAACGGTATGGTCTGCGTCTCGTCCAGCAAGCGGGCGGGATCGGCGGCGATTTCGTCGCCGTCGAGCCGCACCAGCGAAAATGGATCGTCCGGGTTGTCGACCGACGCGCCGATCAGCGTCCTGACACGCTCGCTGACGAGGCCCGAATCCTCGCCGAATATGAGAATCACATCGGGAAAGCGATCGGGCTTGGCAAGAAACGCGTCGGCGTTGCCGGATTTGACCGCGACCATGGCTAGTGTCCCGTTTCCGAAGTTCGCATCATTGTGCGGCACCCTCGTTTGCAAACTTCGGAAACGAAAGGACACTAGGAAATTATTGATCTAGTGTGGCTTTGGTTCAGAAGTCCGCAAGATGTGACGGCGGCGAGAATGATGCGGACTTCTGAACCGCCACACTAGTGGTCCGATTCTAACATTCGCACCACTAGGTGCCGGCGACGAAATATGACGCCAGGCGGTTCCTGATGGTCTCGGCAGCGACAAGGATCGCGCGGTCTTCGGCGTCGCGCTGCGCGCGCTGTTTGGCGAAGCGCTGCTGGGAACCCGGTATGTCGTAGTCGACATGCGCGAAGCAATTGTCCTGGACTACGACCTTGCCGGTGGCGATCTCTACCAGTGTATAAGTGGCGATCACCGCATCGATCTGCGTATTCGGGCGGCCGGTGTTCGGGTCGAGCACCGCGGTAAATTGCGAGGTTCCGACATTGACCGAGAGCCGGTAGGTCGGTGCGCTCACGGTTGCGCCGCCGTGCAAATCGAATTGCAGCGCGTTGAACATGCCGACCGCGATACGTTCGGCAGGCGTGCCGTGGGTGGCGACGATCGGCGGAATCTCGGTGGCGAGGAATTTATCGTAGGCGCTATCGACGTTAACGCCGGGCGGCTTGCCGTAAAGCGGCTGCCAGCAGCCGGCGGTCAGGCCGCCTAACGCGCAGGCGACGACGAGAACGCCTGCGGGTTTGCGCCAGCGCTTGAGGAGATCAAGCAACCACATTGACGATCCGTTGCGGCACAATGATCACCTTTTTCGGCACCTTGCCGTCCAGCGCCTTTTTTACCGCATCGAGCGCGAGCACGGCAGCCTCGATATCGGCTTTTCCGGCCTCGCGCGGCACGGTTATGTCGGCGCGTTTTCGCCCGTTGATCTGGACCGGCAGCGTCATCGTGTGCTCGATCAGTAAGTCGGGCTCGGCCTGCGGCCACGGCGCCTGGGCGACCAAGGTCTTGTGGCCGAGTGCGGCCCAGCATTCCTCGGCGAGGTGCGGCATCATCGGACTAAAGAGTTGCACGAGAATGTTAACCGCTTCGCGTACGGCCCACGCGAGGTCGGCGGCACCGCCGAACAGGTCAGCCGCTCCGCCGTTGCCGCCATCCCCATTTTCAGCCCCGATATCTCCGATTACCTCACTGAGGATATTGGAGAATTCATAGACGGCGGCCAAGCAAACATTAAAGTGCAGCTTTTCGATGTCATCTGTGACTTTGGCGAGCGCTTGATGGGTCGCCTTGCGGAGCGCAAGCGCGGGGGCAGAAAACTGCTCAGGCCGCGCCGCGGGGGCCGATTTAGCGATCTCTGCCGCCTCACCAACAAGCCGCCACAGCCGCTGCACAAAACCCGCCCGCGCTCGCACGCCGCGTTCGGTCCATTCGACGTCGCGCTCTGGCGGCGAATCCGACAGCATGAACCAGCGGGCAACATCGGCACCGTATTCCGAAATGATGTCGTCGGGGTCGACGGTGTTGCGCTTCGACTTCGACATTTTTTCCGGCGGCCCGATCTCAATCGGCTCGCCGGTCGAGATTAACTTCGCCCGCCGGTTGTCGCCGTTGGTCTCGATGGTGACTTCCGCCGGCGAAGCCCATTCGCCGTCTGCCCGGCGATAGGTCTCGTGCACCACCATCCCTTGGGTGAACAGCCCGGCGAAGGGCTCATGGAGTCCGACGTGCCCGGTCTTCCTCATCGCCCGGGTGAAAAAGCGGCTGTAGAGCAGATGCAAAATCGCGTGCTCGATGCCGCCGATATATTGATCGACCGGCATCCAGGCGTCGGCAACCGCGCGATTGGTGGGAGCCGTTTCAATCCAAGGATCGGTGAAGCGGATGAAATACCACGACGAGTCGACGAAGGTATCCATGGTGTCGGTTTCGCGCACGGCCTTGCCGGCGCAGCGTGGACACTTCACGTGCTTCCAGGTCGGATGGCGGTCGAGCGGATTGCCGGGCCGATCGAAGGTGACGTCCTCCGGCAAGGTCAAGGGCAAATCCGATTTCGGCACCGGAACGACGCCACATTTTTCGCAGTGAATGATCGGTATCGGGCAACCCCAATAGCGCTGCCGCGAAATGCCCCAATCGCGCAGCCGGAAGTTTATTTGGCGTTGTGCGACCGGCCGGCCGTCGCTCGTTTCTTTTTCCAGCCGCCGCGCGACGTCTGCCTTAGCTTGCGGCACGGTCATGCCGTCGAGAAAACGCGAGTTGATCAACGTGCCGTCGCCGTCATAAGCGGTATCGGTAATGACAAAGGTCTTCGGGTCCTGTCCGGGCGGGCACACCACCGGAACGTTGCCGAGACCGTATTTGTTGACGAAGTCGAGGTCGCGCTGGTCGTGCGCCGGGCAGCCAAAAATGGCCCCGGTGCCGTAGTCCATCAAAATGAAATTGGCAACGTAAACCGGCAACCGCCACGACGGATCGAACGGATGCTTCGCTTTGATGCCGGTGTCGAACCCCATCTTCTCGGCGGTGTCGATCGCCGCCTGTGACGTGCCGCGATGGCGACACTCGTCGATGAAAGCGGCGAGCGCCAGATTTTTCTTCGCCGCAGCGGCCGCGAGCGGATGATCCGGCGCCAGCGCGAGAAATTTGGCGCCGAACAAAGTGTCGGGGCGCGTCGTAAAAACTTCCAGCTCGTTGGCCGCGCTCGGCGCCGTGCTCGGCTCGAGCGCGAAGCGCACCAGCAAGCCCTCCGAGCGGCCGATCCAGTTCTTTTGCATCAGCCGGACTTTTTCCGGCCAGCGCTCGAGCGTATCGAGCGCGTCAAGCAGTTCCTGCGAATAATCGGTGATCTTGAAAAACCACTGCGTCAGTTCGCGCTGCTCGACCAGCGCGCCGGACCGCCAGCCACGGCCGTCGATCACTTGCTCGTTGGCGAGCACGGTGTGATCGACCGGGTCCCAGTTCACCTTGGATTTGTGCCGCTCGACCAGGCCGGCTTGCAGGAAGTCGAGAAACATCGCCTGCTGATGTTTGTAATAGGCCGGATCGCAGGTGGCGATCTCGCGGCTCCAATCAAGCGACAGCCCCATGGATTTGAGCTGTGCCTTCATGGCGGCGATATTGTCGTAAGTCCACGCTTTGGGATGGATCTTGCGTTCGGCGGCGGCGTTCTCCGCGGGCAGCCCGAACGCGTCCCAGCCCATCGGGTGCAGCACGGCAAATCCCATCGCCCGCTTCACCCGCGCTACCACGTCGCCCATGGTGTAGTTGCGCACGTGGCCCATGTGGATGCGTCCCGAAGGGTAGGGGAACATCTCCAGCACGTAGTATTTCGGCTTATCGTGCGTGTTCGGCGTGGCGAAGATGCCGCGCTCTTCCCAGACGCGTTGCCAGCGGGCCTCGGCTTCGGCGGCGTTGTAGCGGTCAGTGGCCATTTTTGGCGGCGTCATCGGGTCAACTCAAAGGTGACGCGACGTGGCATGAAAGTTCTTTAAGGTCAATGCGATGCCCACCGGCTCGGGCTTGAGACGGGCCTCGTTCAAGAGCCGTTTATGGCCACGATCCGGTAGCGCGCGGGCTCGCCGTCGGCGGTATCGCGGAGCCACACGTTGTAACGCCCTTCACCGACCATCAGCCCTTGCCAATTCTCGAACACGTTCGCCGGATCCTGCGCCAATATCGCCGCGCGCAACTTTGCGCCGAACAGCAAAGCGAAATTCCGGATGAAGGCGGCCTTGTCGCGGACGATGCCTTTCCTACGTCCAAAATAACTGAGCGGGTATTTCGTATGCGCGGCAAGCCACGCTTTGTCGTTCGCGCGTACGGCTTGCTGCAATTGTATGACGATCGTCTGCTTTTCCGGCGGGCCTGCTTCCGCGGCGAAGCTGTATTTTGGTCCGAACGAGATCAGCGCGAGACAAACGACTAACATGATCGCTCCCTTCATCTCACGCTCACGCCACTTTGGCCGCTGCCGTCGCGCCATCGAGTAGTGTGGACAGCCGATCGCGGATCAAGTGCTCGGCGTCGCTCATGATCCTCTCGATCAATTCGCTGACGGTCGGGATATCGTTGATCAGTCCTGCGACCATGCCGCAGCTCCATGCGCCGGCGTCCATTTCACCGCCTAGCAGCACGCGCGGATAGACATCGGAGACGTGCTCCTTGATGTCGGCGAACTGCACAGCCGCGCCCTTCGTCCGCTCGATGTCGAGCAAACGCTCGACGCCTTTATTCTTGAGCACGCGCTCGGTGTTGCGCAGCGCGCGCATGATCAACCGGGTGTCGAGCTCGGATGCGGCGACGATGGCTTGTTTAACGTTGTCATGCACCGGCGCTTCTTTGGTGGCGATGAAGCGCGTGCCCATGTTCATGCCGGCGGCGCCAAGCGCCAGCGCGGCGACGAGGCTTCGTCCGTCCGCCATGCCGCCCGATGCCACGAATGGAATCTTTAATTCGTCGGCGGCGCGCGGCAGCAAAATCATGTTTGGTACGTCGTCCTCGCCGGGATGACCGCCGCATTCGAAGCCATCGACGCTCACGGCATCGCAGCCGATGCGCTCGGCTTTGAGCGAATGGCGCACAGACGTGCATTTGTGGATGATCTTGATGCCGACTTTTTTCAGCGGTGGCAGATGCTGCTCCGGATTGCGTCCGGCGGTTTCCACGATCTTGACGCCGCCGTCGATGATCGCAGCGATGTATTCCGCATAGGGCCGGGGATTGACCGACGGCAAAAAGCTCAAATTCACGCCGAACGGTTTGTCGGTCATCTCGCGGCAGCGTGCGATTTCGCGGGCCAACAATTCCGGCGTCCGTTGCGTCAGTCCGGTGATAATGCCGAGCCCGCCGGCATTCGAGACCGCCGCCGCGAGCTCGGCAAAGCCGACAAAGTGCATGCCGCCCTGGATGATCGGGTGACGGATGCCGAACATTTCGGTGATGGCCGTCTTCACAAAAGACCTCCAATTCCCGGTATCACCGGAGGAAATAAGCACAACTAGCGAACCTTCTTGGTAAAGCATATCCTGATCCAAAGCCTGTGTTCGACTGGTTTGCGCGAGCGAAGTGGCTGTGAGGCCCATGCGATGAGCGGCAAAGAAGACGCACCTTCCTCCGGCCGCGCGGTTCGCGAGAGCGAGATTTTCCGCGAGCCGCCAGGCAGCGGCAATTTCTCGAGCAGCATCGGCGCCGCGGTTGGTGTGGAGCTTTTCCAGGGCGGCGTCCGCACTAGGCGCCCGCGTTCTTCGAAAATGATTGTCGAGCCGGAGCGCAAAGTTCCGGTGCTCGCCGAAACCGACGTCCTGGTGGTCGGCGGCGGTCCGGCCGGAACGGCAGCCGCCATTGCGGCGGCACGGCTTGGCGCCGACGTGCTGCTGGCGGAGCGGTACAATCATCTCGGTGGGCTTTCGACCGGCGGTCTCGTGATCTGGATCGACCGCATGACCGATTGGTCCGGCCGGCCCGTTATCCGCGGTGTTGCCGAGGAACTTGTTGACCGGTTGCCCAAAGGCGCGGTCGCCGGCCCGCCACGCGCAGATTGGGGAAGCCGCGACACCGCCACGGCCGCCTATTGGGCGCAGCGGACCGCGGCCTATCACGGCGTCGTCACATGGTCGCCGACCATCGATCCCGAGGCGCTCAAGACGCTGTCGATGCAAATGACGAATGAAGCCAAGGTGCGGCTGTTGTTTCACGCCTGGGCGGCGGCGCCGATCGTCGAAGGCAACAATGTCAAGGGTGCCATCTTCGAAAGCAAGGAAGGCCGCCACGCCGTCCTCGCCAAGGTCGTCATCGACACAACCGGCGACGCCGATTTGATCGCGCGAGCGGGAGCGGCGTGCGACTCCGATATCGACGCGGGCGACATCCATCATTGTATGAACACCGCTTTTCTGTTCGGCGGCATCGATATGGAGCGATGGCTCAAATTCCGCTACCAGGAGCCCGCCGCTTTCGCCGCCTTCATGACGCTTGGCCGCGAGCAAGTAAAATATTTTGAGAAGCCATTCGTTTCGTGGCGAAACGACGTTGCCTTGTTCATGGGGCCGCGGCTTGCCGGCTATAGCGCCGTCAATGTCGAGGATCTCACTGCGGTTGAATTGCGTTCGCGCGAGCTCGCCGTCGGCCATCTCGATATTTATCGTAAAGCGGCTCCAGGGTTTTCAGATGCCTTTCTGATGCTAGGTGCGCCGCAGATTGGCGTGCGTCACTCAAGACGGCTTGTCGGCGTGGGCAAAGTGACCCGCCAGCAATGGGATAGTGGCTCGGTCTTTGACGACGAGATCGGCGTGTCGCCCTCACTGTCGCCGAAGACGCCGAATATATCGGTGCCGTACGGCGCGCTGGTGCCGGAAGGAGTCGACGGCATTTTGGGCGCGGGACGCCATGTCGCTTGTGACGCAAGCTCCCACACCTTTTTGCGCGAAATCCCGCAATGCTGGCTCACCGGTCAAGCCGCGGGCGTCGCGGCCGCGCTCGCCGCCGCCAGCGGCACGGTTCCGCGCCGTGTGGCCGTGCGCGCAATCCAACACGAGTTGCTGCGCCAAGGGGTCTATCTGTCGCCTGCGGTTGCCGACGCGCATGCGCAAATCCCGGCGACGGCTGCCGAATGAGTAATGAGCGGCCGATGGGAAAGTCTATGACGCCGGAGCGCGCAACAGAGTTCGGCGCGGCATGGAACAGTCGCAACGCGGACCTTGTCGCCAGCTTCTTCGCCGACGACGGTGTCTATCACGCTTCGGTCGGCCCCGATCGGCTCGGCAAGAGCTATGCCGGTAAAGAAGAAATCAGGCGCGGCGTGCAGGCATTCTTCGACCGCTTTCCCGACGGTAGATTTGAAAACCTGAAAGTCGTCGTGGCCGGCGACATCGGCACGTTCGAATGGGATTTCGTCGCCACCGGTTCTAGCGGTCAAATGACGCGGACCGCCGGCTGTGATCTGTTGGAGTTTGTTGGCGACAAAGTCGCGAAGAAAAACGCATTTCGCAAGCAACGCGGCTGACGCGGCACGGCACGCGGCTCGACACTATTGAATGTGAGTAAGAAAACGCATGGTCGCGCAACGCCGAACTGAAAACACCGCGGAAGGTCAACAAGCGTTACGCGCCGAGTTAATGGCGAAGGCAACTGCGCTTGTGCCGCTCCTTCGCGCCAAAGCCGCTGAGACCGAGCGCGCGCGGCGCATCCCCGACGACGTCCTCGCCGCCGTCGAACAGGCGGGCCTGTTCCGCATGCGAGCGCCGAAGCGCTTTGGCGGCTATGAGGCCGACTTGCGCACCTACACGGATGTGGTCACCGAGCTCGGCCGCGGCTGCGGCTCGACGGGGTGGATTTCATTCATCTCAATCGCAACGGCATGGATCGCGGCGCAATTCTCCGATCAAGCGCAACGCGACGTATTCGAGGGTAACCCCGACGCGCGCACCATCGGCGTGCTTGCCATGAGCCAACCGGCGCAGCCGGTCGATGGCGGCTATCTCGTTTCCGGCCGTTGGCCTTACGCTTCGAACTGCCTGCACGCGCACTGGGCGATTCTCGCGGTGCCGCTGCCGATCGATGGCGGCATCGCGCCCGGCATCATCCTGGCGCCGATGAGCGACCTGAGGATCGAGGATACCTGGCATGTCGTGGGCATGCGCGGCACCGGCAGCAATACCGTGATCGCCGAAAAAATCTTCGTGCCGGCGCACCGCGTGCTGCCGGTGGAGACGCTTGCCAAAGGCCAGTCGCCGCGCACTAACAAGGACGAATTCATCTATCGCGAATTGTTCATGCCGACGGCGGTTATCGCCGTCGCTCCGCCGATTCTCGGCATGGCGCAGGCCGCGCGCGATCTCACGCTTGAACGGATCAACGCAGCCGGGAAGCCGATCGCGTACAGTTTTTATGACGACCTGCGCAAGGCGCCGAGCATGCAGTTGGCGCTGGCGCAGGCTTCGACGCTGATCGACACCGCGGTGCTGCTGATGCAGCGCTGGAGCGACGATATCGCCAATGCTGCTCGGGCCGGCGAGGGGTTTGCTTTCACCAAGCGGGCGCAGCTGCGGATGGACATCGGCTACGCCATGAAATGTTGCCGCGAAGCCGTCGATCTGTTGCTTAGCGTGCAAGGCGCCAGCGCTTTTGCCGAAGCAAATCCGATCCAGCGCGTCTGGCGCGACCTGGAAATGGCGAGCCGCCACGGCCTGCTTAGCGGCGAAGTTCCGCACGAAATCTTTGGCCGGGCGCTGGTCGGCAATTTCGACGCGTTGTCGCCGTTCGTCTGAGCCTAAGGTTTGTGCAGCGTGTCCTCCGCATGACAAATGTGGATGCTCACACGCGCGTGCTTTACGGCGCACCGATTCAATGGCAGGCTTTCTGCGCAATGTGGAGGATTCGAAACATGCGTTACCTGATGATTGCGATCGTGATGGCGGCCGGCGCGAGCTTGGCTGGGACGGCGGCTTCGGCGGCGCCGGCCAATGGCAAGGTGATCGCGCAAGCGGCTGATCATGCAAGTTATGTCACCGACGTGGCGGGTGGATGCGGCCGCGGCTGGCATCGCAATCCTTGGGGCAAGTGCGTTCCTTGAGGTCTTAAACAGGCTCGTTGGCGTCCCTCTTCCGTTAAGAGGGACGTAGTGACGTCGGGTGGACGTTTAATTGCGGCTAAGCGCTCCTTGCATTTGGGGAGCGAGGCCTGATGGCAAGTGAAACTGGAATCCAGGCGCGGCTCGAGCGCCTTCTCGACCGCACAGAGATTTTCGACCTCGTGCGGTACGAGCGGTTGTGTCGCGATCAGCGCGACTTCCCGGCAATGATTGCGTGCTACGTGCCGAAAGCCCCGGTTCGGACCACTTGGTTCGATGGCACCATCGAGGATTTCGCCGAAGCTTCGCGGAAAAAGATGACGTCGGGCAGCCAGGCCAAGCACTGGATCATGCCGGCGCGCCTCGAAATCAACCAGGACCGGGCGCTGGTCGAGTCACCGGCGGTCATTTTCGACAGGCTCACCTTTGACGGCATCGAATTCGACACCTTTCAGTATTGCCGCTTCGTATCGCGCGTCATGAGGACGGCGCACGGCTGGAAGCTTGGCTCGTTCGAGGGAATCTATCAGCGCGACCAGATGCAGACAGTCGACCCGCGCGATCCGCTGCCGGTCGATTGGGATGTGATCAAGAGCTTGCGGCCGTCCTACAAGTTCATCGGCTATACGCAAGTCAAACGCGGCTATACGTTGAACCCAGACCTTCTCGGCGACGACCGGCCCGATCTCCTGCAAGCGTTTTATACCGGCGAACAGGAGTGGCTTGAGACGGGCAAGTAGCTTTTTGGTGCCGCGATGGGCGACGCTTCCGATCCGCGCCTCTACCACGCGCATGTCGCGCGCAATCGCCAACCGATCCTCAATGTGCTCGCCCGGGTGTTGCCGCCGGAAGGTCTCGTTCTCGAGATTGCGAGCGGCAGCGGCCAACACGCCGTCTTCGTAGCTCAAAACCTGCCGTCGCTAAGATGGCAGCCGACGGATGCCGATGACGGCGCGCTTGCAAGTATTGCCGCCCACCGCGAGGCTGCCGCCTTGCCAAACTTGCTCGAGCCGTTACGTCTCGATGCGACGGCCGCACGCTGGCCAATCGAAAGCGCCGCGGCGGTTGTCTGCAACAACATGGTTCACATTACGCCGTGGCGCATCACCGAAGGGTTGATGGCCGGCGCCGGCCGCACCTTGCTACCCGGCGGCATCCTCTATCTCTACGGACCGTACCGGATCGACGGTCGACATACCGCTGCGAGCAACAAGGATTTCGACGACTGGCTTAAGGCGCAAAACGCCCAATGGGGAATACGCGACCTCGGCGACGTGGCGACGCTCGCCCGGCGTCACGGTCTTCATCTGACTGAGAGGGTCGCGATGCCGGCAAACAATATAAGCGCCATTTTCCGTCGCGATTAACCGCGGTTGGAGAAAAGCCGGTAACACCGATGATCCTCCGTATCAGCGCTGACCCCGGGCGCGGATGGAATTGCTGCTATGCGGCCCAGGCCCGGTGTTGAGCAGGATTGTCGCGCAACGCGCGGATACCGGCAAAAATGTTCTGCAAATCAATCCGATCGGCGCACAGTGATTTTTCCGACGCATCCTTTTGAGTTCGTCTTGATGAACCTTACGGTCATCTGCGCTCTTGTGCGCCGTCATGTGCCGCGCCATGTGCTTCGCACCATCGCCGGGATGCCATTTTGGAGGGACGTTAATGTCGTTGCTTTATTCGCCGACCAAACTCGGACCGTTTACGCTGCAAAATCGCTTGGTGATATCGCCGATGACCCGCAGCCGGGCGATCGGCAATGTGCCCAACGATCTGATGGTCGAATATTACAAACAGCGCGGGTCGGCGGGATTGATCATCACCGAGGGTACTTCGCCTTCTCCGAACGGATTGGGTTATCCGCGGATTCCTGGCGCTTTTTCCGACGCGCAGGTCGCGGGCTGGAAAAAGGTGACGGATGCCGTTCACGCCGGCGGCGCCAAGATCTTTCTGCAATTAATGCACACCGGCCGCATCGGCCATCCGAATAATTTGCCCGCGGGCGGGCGCATACTCGGCCCTTCGCCGGTCGTCGCCGCCGGCGAAATGTACACGGATGCCGAGGGACCAAAGGCGCATCCGACGCCGGAGGAAATGACAGAGGCCGACATCAAGGCCGCAATCGGCGAATATGTGCAGGCGGCGAAAAACGCGAGGACGGCGGGTTTCGACGGCGTCGAACTGCACGGCGCCAATGGCTATCTGCTCGAGCAATTTATCCGGCCGACCTCCAACCAGCGTACCGACGCTTATGGCGGCGCCATCGAGAGCCGCGCGCGCTTCGCTCTCGAAGTCGTCAAGGCGGTGGCGGACGCCATCGGCAAGGACAGAGTCGGCATCCGCTTGTCGCCCTATGGCGTGTTTAATGACATGCCGCATCATCCGGCGATGGAAACCGACTACACCTATCTCGCGCAGGAGCTGAGCAAACTCGGAATCCTTTATGTGCACTTGGTCGATCATTCGGCGATAGGCGCGCCCGCGGTGCCGCAGTCGATCAAAGACGCTTTCCGCAAGGCGTTCAAAGGTACCCTTATCCTCTCCGGCGGCTACGACGCGGCGCGCGCGGAAGCCGACCTCAAGGCCGGCAAAGCCGACCTGATTGCTGTCGGACGGCCGTTCCTCGCCAATCCGGATCTTGTCGAGCGCTGGAAGAAGGGCGCTCCCGTAAATGAACCGGACCCGACGACTTTCTATACGCCAGGCCCGAAGGGCTATACGGATTATCCGGCGCTGACCAAGGAAGCGTTGTCGGCGTGATCGGCTGAGCGGGTGGTTCGGCTACGCGGCGATCAGGCCGCCCGACGCCGCTAGTAAGCCGAGATGATAATCGGCGTCGCCGAACATGGTGTCGATTGTGGTGACGCGCTTGAAATAGTGTCCCACCTTCGCTTCCATGGTCATGCCGATGCCGCCGTGGAGCTGAATGGCCTGTTGGCCGACCAGGCGGCCGGAACGCCCGATCTGCACTTTCGCGGCTGAAATGGCCGGGCGCCGTTCGCGGACATCTTTCTCATCGGTCATCACGGTTGCGAGCAGCGCCATGCTGCGCGCCTGCTCCAGCGCGACCAGCATGTCGGCGGCGCGATGCTGCAACGCTTGAAAACTGCCGATAGTGACGCCGAATTGCTTTCGCGTCTTGAGGTAGTCGACCGTCAGCTCGTGCATCGCCGCCATAGCGCCGACGGCTTCGGCGGCAAGCGCGGCCATTGCCGCGTCCGCGATCTTTTCGATCAGCGGGAACGCGCCTCCCGGATCGCCAATGACGGCATCCGCGCCGACCCGTACGCCGGAGAGCGTCACTTCGGCGGCGCGCTGACCGTCGACGGTGTCGTAGCCGCGGGTCGCAACGCCGGATGACGCGGCGTCGACAATAAATAACGCGATGCCGTTTTGCTCGCGCTGTCCGCCGCCCACCCGCGCCGAAACCACAAAGCTCTTCGCGCTATCGCCGTGCAGCACCAGAGTTTTGGCACCGTCGAGCACGTAACCGGCACCATCGCGGCGCGCCGTGGTGGCGACGTCGGCAAGATCGTAGCGAGCCTGCCGTTCGCTATGCGCGAATGCCAAGATCAGGTCGCCGGCGGCGATTTGCGGAATGAGCTCGCGGCGCAACGCTTCGGCGCCGCCGAGCCGCAGCAGCCCGCCGCCGAGTACGACCGTGGCGAGGTAGGGTTCGAGCGCCAGCGCCCGGCCGATCGCCTCCATCACAATCATGGTTTCAACCGATCCGCCGGCTAATCCGCCATCCTCTTCGGCAAACGGCAGCCCGAGCAGGCCGAGCTCGGCGTAGTGGCGCCACAGTGTCCGGCTGAATCCTCCAGGCTCCTGGGCATAGCGCTTGCGCGCGTCGAACGTGTATTGATCGGCGAACAGCCGTTCGACGCTGTTGCGCAACAAGGTCTGCTCTTCGCTCAGCGCGAAATCCATTTGGCGTCTCCCCGTGTCATTGCAGCTCGCAACGACGAGCGAACATCACAATCCTAATATCGCTTTGGCGATGATGTTCTTCTGGATTTCGTTCGACCCGCCATAAATGGTGGTCTTGCGCGTATTGAAATATTGCGCGGCGAGTGGACCGCCCCAATCCGGGCCGACCGGCGGCTCGTTCCATCTTTCACCCTCGTCGTGCGATGTCTGATCCGGCAATGCATACGGGCCGACGACTTCGAGCAAAAGTTCGGTGATGATCTGCTGGATTTCCGACCCTTTGATCTTGAGAATGGATGAGGCCGGGTCCGGTTTGTTGCTGCGCGTTCTCTCCGCCACCACGCGCAATTCCGTCATCTCCAACGCCTTGAGCTCGACCTCAACGGCGGCGATCTTGGCGCGAAAGCGTTCATCGGCAATGAGCGGCTTTCCGCCTGATTGCTCGAGCGCAGCCAATTCCTTGAGGCGGCGGATGCGCGCCTTCGACGCGCCGACCCGGGCGATGCCGGTGCGCTCATTGCCGAGCAGGAATTTGGCGTAGTCCCAGCCCTTGTTTTCCTGTCCCACCAGGTTTTCGGCCGGGACCTTGACGTCGTCGAAAAATACTTCGTTGACTTCATGTCCGCCGTCGATGGTCTGAATTGGGCGCACGGTGATGCCGGGCGATTTCATGTCGATCAGCAGGAAGGAAATGCCCTGCTGTTTTTTGGCCGCCGGATCGGTGCGGACCAAACAAAAGATCCAGTCGGCATATTGCGCCAATGTGGTCCAGGTCTTTTGTCCGTTGACGACATAATGTCCGTCGGCGAGCTTGGCGGAAGTTTTCAGCGAAGCGAGGTCGGAGCCGGCACCGGGTTCGGAAAAACCCTGACACCACCAATCGTCAAGATTGGCGATGCGCGGCAGAAATCGTTTCTTCTGCTGGTCATTGCCGAAGGCGATGATGACCGGCCCCACCATGTTCGGCCCAAACGGCAACGGCTCGGGTGCGGGCGCCTGCTGCATTTCGTCACGAAAGATGTAGGTCTTTACGGAAGTCCAGCCGGTGCCGCCCCATTCCTGCGGCCAGTGCGGCACCGCCCAGCCTTTGGCATTGAGGATGCGCTGCCACTCGACGATGTCATCTCTGGAAAGGCGCCGGCCTTCGATCGCCTTGGCCCGCATGGCAGGCGGCAGCTTTTCTTTCATGAACGCGCGAACGTCGTCGCGAAACGCAATTTCGTCCTGCGTGAATCGAAGGTCCATTTTTACCTCCAAGCAATAACGCTGCGCTTTCTTCTATTCATCTCAAGCAAATTACCAGCTTTAGATCTCGTCCAACACGGAAATATCCGAGCTCACGTGATAGGCCGGATGGCGCCAGCCGTCCTCGTCGTAATCGGCCATGCATCGCTCGACCAGCGCTTCCATCGCTTTCAGCGTGCCGTTTCCCATCGCCTGCTGCAATTGGAAGACGCGGATCACTTCGTGACTGCCAGAATAATTCATTTCATAAAGCTCGTGGCGGGCGCCGAATTCGGTACCGATGGCGTCCCACAGCAGTTTCATGACCTTGATGCGCTCTTTGTAATCGATGCCATTCGATCCCCGTACGTAGCGGGCGAGATATTTGTCGATATCCGGGTTCTTAAAGTCGCGGGCGTGCGAGGGAAGATAAATCAGTCCGGACGCGATCACCTTTTCCACGATGTTGCGCACCGCCGGATAGGCCTCGGTCATGAACAGACGATAGGTGGCCGAGCCGCGAGGATTGGGCAGCACGGCGCCGTTGACCCATGGCACGGGGTTGTGGGCCATCGCGTCGGTCAGCGACCAGAACAGATTGCGCCAGCCGATAACTTCGCCGATCTGCGCTTGCACCCCGCGGAACGTCTCGACGCCGGTCGTGCGCGCGGCCTTGTAGAGAAGGCCGGCAATGAAATCGAGCTTGACCGCGAGCCGCGTGCACCCCTGGAACGTAAAGCCGTTGAAAAATCCGGACTGCGGATAGAACGTTTTCAACCGCTCAACGTCGCGATGGATGAGGACGTTTTCCCAGGGGATGAAGGCGTTGTCGAAAACGAAAATGGCGTCGTTTTCGTCGAAGCGTGATGTCAACGGATAATCCCAGGGCGAGCCGGTCGCGGCCGCGGCGAGTTCGTAGGACGGACGGCAGATCATTTTGATGCCCGGGGTGTTCATCGGCGCAATGAACATCACCGCCATGGCCGGGTCGGTGATTTCCTGGCCCATGTTCTGGCCGAGAAAATTGTAATGCGTCAGCGCCGAGTTGGTGGCGACAACCTTGGCGCCGGAAACGAAAATGCCGGCGTCATTTTCCTTTTGAATGGTGATGTAGACGTCTTTGACCTGCTCGACCGGTTTGTTGCGGTCGACCGGCGGATTGACGATGGCGTGATTGAGATACAGCACCGCTTCCTGGGCGCGCTTGTGCCAGGCGCGGGCATTCTCTGCGAATTTGCCGTAAAATTCGGCATTGACGCCCAGCGTGTTGAGGAACGAGGCCTTGTAATCGGGACTGCGTCCAAGCCAGCCATAGGTGATGCGCGCCCATGCGGCGATGGCATCGCGCTGCGCTACGACGTCCTCGGCCGAGTGCGCCGCCTTGAAAAATTTGTGGGTGTAACCGCCGGAGCCGGTATCGGTCGGCCCGGTGAGCACGTCGTGCGAGGCTTTGTCGTGCAGAGCATCATACAATAGCGCGGTGGAAGCCGCTGAATTGCGGAATGCCGGATGCGTAGTGACATCCTTCACGCGCTCGCCGTAGATATACACTTCGCGGTCATCGCGAAGCGATTGCAAGAACTCGGCGCCGGTGAAGGGCCGTTTCTTGCCCTCAATAATCGCCTCGGGACGCTGCGCCATATTCTGCTCCTTCAAATAGCTTCACTAAATAGCTTCACTCGTCCGGCGGCTTGGATGCCGGTCGATTACCCTTCGCGCCGCGCCATCCATAGCGCAAGCGCGCCAACGATTACGACGGCAACCGGCGCACCTGCCAGTCCCGCTTTGGCATAGCTGACGGCGCCGCAGGCCGCTCCGGCCAGAAAGCCGATCGCAACCGCGAGCACGGTATAAAGCCGCGCTCGCACGGCATCCAACTCCCGGCTTGTCTCCGGATCAGCCGGGTCGCGCACGCGATTAAGCCAAGCTGACGCCAGATCGGCCGTCTCGATGCCGATCTGCGTCAAGTTGCCGGTCATCACGTTGGTTTGCGGAACACCGCGCATAAGCAAGCGAACAATCACGGCCTGCATGCCCATGGCCATGGCGGCGAACAGGCCGGCGACGATCCCGGAGCGGTCGCTGACGCTGGTCACCGGCGGGCCAGCAAGGATGATGACACAAAAGACCGCAAGCAGCGCCGTCTCGAATCCCAGCATGATGGGCAAAGCTTTCCAGCCGCGATGGCGCGCGAACCTGATCAACGCCGCGCTGACCGCGGCCGACAGTAGGAAGGCAATGATCGCCAGCACCTTGCCGGTAATGCTTTCGTCATGCGCGACCAGTTCGGCGCCCGCGGTGACGAAGCTGCCGGTCACTTGCGCGACAAACAAGCCGAACAGGGCGAGAAACGTGTAGACGTCGACGTAGCCGGCGACGAAACTTAACAACGCCGGCGCAGAACGCGGCAGCGGGATTTCTCGGGTCAAAGCGATTTGCGCCATAGCAACCTCGGCTCAGGGTAGCGGTTCAGAAATCCGCACCGGTGCTTAATTGTAGTTTTGGAGTGACGGCAATGCACTTCAGCAATTTCCACTACCTGCCGCTGGCGCCGGGATTCTTTTCCATCCTCGTCGGCCTATTCGTCATTCTGCTGGTTCTGCTCCTGATATTCCGTGCGCTGCGCCAGGCCTATTTGAGCCTTGGAGTCAGTTCGTCAACAGCCATGCTGCTGCTGTTCGGTTCACTCATTGGCAGTTACTTCAACATTCCCGTCGCCGAGTTGCCCAACGAGCAGGTCGTCTCCAACCGAGTGATTGAGTATTTCGGCATGCAATACGCCGTCCCGGTCGTGGAGGACTGGGCCGGAACGGTGATCGCGGTCAATGTCGGCGGTGCCGTTATTCCGACCTTGATGTCGCTCTATCTCCTCGGCAAGCGCCGGCTTTGGCTCAACGGCGCGATCGCGACCGCTGTGGTCGCCGTCGTGCTGCACTGGCTGGCGCACCCGGTGCCCGGCGTCGGCATCGCGGTGCCGGTTTTCCTTCCCGCTTTGGTGACGGCCATTGTCGCTTTATTGCTGTCGCGGGAGAACGCCGCGCCGCTCGCCTATATCGGCGGCAGCATGGGCACCCTGATCGGGGCCGATCTTACCAATCTCGATAAAATCCGTGGGCTCGGCGCGCCGGTCGCATCCATTGGCGGCGCGGGCACCTTCGACGGGATTTTCCTCACCGGCATTCTCGCCGTATTGCTCGCGAGCATCTTCCCGCCGCGCCGGCCGGTGGCGCAGCCGTGGTCATGACAGCGAAGTCTTTGACGGGGTCAAAAAACGCGAGCGCCAAGAAATGCAGCGAGCAGGAAGAACATGAACAGGTCAGAGACGAGCGCGGTCCACTCGCTGGCGTTCTTGTTGCCGCGTACAGCATGCCCGGCGCCCGCCAAACCATAATAGAGACCGCCGACAATGGCGGCTGACACCAGGAAGTTCGGCTCGGCCAAGGTCAGCAAGCCCAGCGCTCCCATCGCAAGATTGGCGAAACCGACCTCGCGAACGATCGAAAGCGCACCGCGATCTTTGACTTGAAAAATACTCTCGGCGGTGAATCGCGGCTGAGCGACTTGGCGAAGGCCGGCGATGAACAGCCGCACGCCGACGCCCCAGAATACGAACCACTTGCCGACCAATAACATGAGATCCGCGCTGCCGCTGCGCAGCACCGCTTCGACGAGCACGGAAATTGCCGGAAGGACGAACAGGAAAAGTGCGATGAAAATGAAATACATGCTGTCCGAAATTCGATATTAACGAAATGAAGTGCCCTCGGGGCGCCGGCAAAGTCAAACAGCGGTATCCGAAGGGTGAGCGGCCCAACCTTTCAGGGGAACTGAGCGATGCCTACGAAACAACCCCAACATCGCAAAAACCTACCGGCCTCGATTACAGCCTATCACGCGCACATCTATTATGACGCGGAGAAAACGCGCGGACGTGCCGCCCGTTTGCGCCGGCGCGTCGCGCAAAAATTTCCGCCGGCAAAACTTGGGCGCTGGCACGATGAATTGGTCGGGCCGCACACCCAATCCATGTACCAGATCGCGTTTCCGCGCAGCCTGCTGGCGTCGTTCGTGCCTTGGCTAATGCTCAACCGCGACGGTTTGGACATTCTTCTGCATCCGGAAACGGGCGACGATTATCGCGATCATACGGCGCACGCTTGCTGGTTTGGCGCAACGTTGCCGCTGAACGTCGAAGTGTTGCGAAAACAGCACTAGCCGCTGATCTCTGCGCTTCAATCGTCTGCCGCGGAACGGAATGAAATCAGCCGTGTTAGCTGGTTTGGGGCGCGTCTTCTTGGGAGCTAACTATGCGAAGGACGTTACTCGCCGCGGGCTTGGCCGCCGGCACTATTGCGCTGTGGTGCCAGAACGCCGCTGCCGTTCCTGCAGGTCCGGTCGGGATTCAGGAGGCTGCGGCGGGCGCGCAGTTGATGCAGCAGGTGCAATACATTGAACGTCGCACGCGGCACGGCGTCGTGAAATGCTATCGCGATTTGGTGATCGGTCCGTATCGCTGCCACCATTATAGCGGACCGCTCTAAGCTTCGGACGGCAGGTTAAAGCGCGTAGCGGGCGCTGATCGCGGCTAGGGCAGTCGTTGCGTGCGGCTTACGGAAGCCGGTTAGTCGTTGTCCTCGACACTCGTCTCCGGCCGATCATCGCCGCGCGCCACTTCCGAGTGCCACTTACCCTTTGCGTCTTCGTATTCGATCGATTCCGTTCGCCCGGGCGCGCGCTGCTCGGCGGCCGCGCGCCGCGCCGCATCGAGCGCTTCGGCGTGCGTGGGAAAGCTTTCAGAGAACACGCCGTCGGCCGTGTAGGCCCAGCCGTCTTCGTGGCGGACAACTTTGTAGGTCACGTGGGTCATGGATCGACTGCCTTTCGCGGCAAGATAGCAAATTCAGATCAGGCGAGCGAGGCTCCCCGCGGTTGGCTGGAAATCCAGCCGGACGGCCTTTTCGCGATGCTTCAGGCCGGGGCGGTCGCCCACCGCGGCCGCGACAATGAGTGCAGATTGCACTACCCTCCCGCCTGAACGAGGATGATCGGGTGCCGGGCGTGCCGGCGCAAAAAAGAGCGCATGCCAAGGCGGCTTAGGCCGTGGCATTGTCGGCGTCAGCAAAAAAGCATGGAGGAGCGCATGAAGCGTCTACTAGCGGCCGGCGCCGTCGGCATTGTCCTAGCCGCCGCCTCGGTGACTGCGGGGAACGCTGAGGACACCGTCAAGGTCGGACTTATCCTCTCCTATTCAGGTCAGTTCGCCGATACCGCCGCGCAGATGGACAATGCGATCAAGCTCTACGTCAAGCAGCACGGCGACACGGTTGCCGGGAAAAGACTCGAATTCATCCGCAAGGATACTGGCGGTATTGCGCCCGATGTCGCCAAGCGGCTCGCGCAGGAGCTGATCGTGCGCGACCACGCCGACATCATCGCCGGCTTCGCGCTGACGCCGAACGCGCTCGCGGCGGCCGATGTCTCCGCTGAAGCCAAGAAATTTATGGTGGTGATGAATGCAGCCACCTCGATCATCACGACCAAATCGCCCTACATTGCGCGCACCTCGGTGACGACGCCCATGCTCAATCAAACGCTCGGCACCTGGGCGGCGAAGCACGGGATCAAAACGGCCTACACCATGGTCTCGGACTACGGTCCCGGGATCGATGCGGAAGCCGCGTTTCACACCGGCTTTAAGGAAGCGGGCGGCGAGATCGCCGGTTCGGTTCGTTTCCCGGTCGCCAATCCGGATTTTTCCGCTTTTGTGCAGCGCGCCAAGGACGTAAATCCCGACGCGATTTACATCTGGATACCGGGTGGTGCGCAACCGGGTGCGGTCGGCAAGGCCCTCGCTGAGCGCGGCATCGATACCACCAAGATCAAAGTGTTGGGCCAGGATGCGCTCACGTTTGAAACCGCGCTCAAGAGTATGGGTGACACCGCGCTCGGAATAATCACGGTGTCGAATTACGACTACAATCACAACTCGCCGCTGAACCACGAATTCGTCAAAGCCTACAATGACGAATTTCACCGCAACCCGGATATCTACTCGGCCGGCGGGTATGACGGCATGCACTTGATCTACGAGGCGTTGAAGAAAACCAACGGCAACGCCGACGGCGACGCCTTGATCGCCGCCGCCAAGGGTATGAGCTGGGAGAGTCCGCGCGGGCCGATAATGATCGATCCGGAAACGCGCGACGTGGTTGAGACCGTTTACATCCGCCGCGTGGAGAAGGTCGGTAACGAACTCGTCAATGTCGAATTCGACAAAGTCGAGAACGTCAAAGATCCGGTGAAGGAGCGTATGAAGAAATAAAGCTGCGGGTTAGCGCAACAAAAAAAGAGGGGGATACGATGAAGCGCGTCTGCCTGGTCGCGCTGATCGCTGTCGGGTCAGGCCTTTTGCCGGCCGCCGGTCAGGCCGAAGACGCCGTCAAAATCGGTGTCGTCATGCCCTATTCGGGCCAGTTCGCCGATCCGTCCGCGCAATCGGAGAACGGCCTTAAGCTCTACCTTAAGCAGCACGGCAATAAGCTCGGCGGACGCGATGTCGAAATGATCCGCAAGGACACCGGCGGCATCAATCCGCCGGTCGCCAAGCGGCTGGCGCAGGAATTGGTCACCCGCGACAACGTCGACATCCTGACCGGCTTTCAGCTTACGCCGAATGCACTGGCCGCGGCTGACGTCTCGGCCGAAGCCAAAAAATTCATGGTGATCTTGAACGCGGGCACCGCGATCATCACCACCAAATCGAATTACATCGCGCGTGTTTCGTTCACGCTGCCGCAGCTTAACCAGACGCTTGCGACCTGGGCTGCGCACCGTGGTCTCAAAAGCGCCTACACCATGGTCACCGACTATGGACCGGGCATCGACGCCGAAGCCGCTTTTCTGAAGGGCTTCAAGGACGCCGGCGGCGAAATCGTTGGCTCGGTGCGCATGGCGGTGCAGAGCCCCGACTTCTCGGCCTATGTGCAGCGAGCCAAGGACCTCAATCCCCAAGGCATTTTCATCATGATTCCGGGTGGCGCCCAACCGGGCGCCTTCGGCAAGGCTTTGGCCGAACGCGGCCTCGACCCGCAGAAGATCGAGGTGCTGGGCCAGGCCGAACTCACCGATGAGCATGCGCTAGCCAGCATGGGGGACAGCGCGATCGGCATCATCACTGCCAGCCATTACGACTACACCCATCGCTCGCCATTGAATGACGAATTCGTGCAAGCCTATGTCAGCGAATATCACCGCAATCCGGATTTCTTTTCGGTTGGCGGCTACGACGGCATGCACCTGATCGATCTGGCGCTGCAAAAATCCGGCGGCAAAACCGACGGTGATTCACTGATCAACGCCGCCAAGGGCGCCAGTTGGGAAAGTCCGCGCGGACCGATCTTGATCGATCCTGAGACGCGCGACATCGTGCAAACCGTCTATATCCGCAAAGTCGAGAAGGTGGGCGACCGGCTCGTCAATGCCGAGATTGCGGCCATCCCGAACGTCAAAGACCCCTTCAAAGCGTCGATGGGCAAGTAACAGCCGAGACGGTGGCGGAGAGGAAAAAGCGCCGCTTCGCGCGAGGCGAAATGATGCCGTGGGCGGGAAATAGCTTGGCCGCTTGCCGCATCGTCCGGTACCGTGTCCGACCGATCAAGAGACGCTCCGTCCATGCTCCCTCCCGTTTTCGGCGTTCTGTTCGACGGCCTGGCTTACGGCATGTTGTTGTTTCTGCTGTCGGTCGGGCAGTCGGTGACGCTCGGCATGATGAATTTCATTAATCTCGCCCATTGCAGCTTTGCGATGCTGGGCGGTTACGTCACTGTCGCATTGATGAAGCGGCTCGGCTTGCCGTTCCTGGCAACGCTGCCTTGCGCGTTCGTCGTCGCCGCAATTGTTAGCATCGCTTTCGAACGGACGTTGTTTCGACGGCTCTACCGGGCGAGCGAGCTCGATCAGGTTTTGCTGACCATCGGTATCGTTTTCATCTCGATCGGAGCCGCCGCCTACTTTTTTGGCACCGACCAGCAGCCGCTTCTACTGCCGCCGTATTTGCGCGAGTCGCTGATTTTTCTCGGCACCCGCTTCGCGGTTTATCGGCTGTTTCTTCTCGGCATCGCGCTGGTGATAACCATCGTGCTGGTGCTGGCGCTCGAATACACGCGATTCGGCGCGCGTGTCCGCGCCGCCGTCGACAACGAGCGCATGGCGCGCGGACTGGGTATCAATGTCGACCGCACTTTCGCCGTGACCTTTGCGCTCGGCAGCGGTCTTGCCGGATTGGGTGGCGCACTGGCGATCGAAATCGTCGGACTCGATCCGTATTTTGCGCTCACCTATCTCGTCTACGTTCTCATTGTCGTCTCGGTCGGCGGCCTCGGCTCGATTGCCGGCTCGTTCGCCGCGGCAATCGTGCTCGGTATCAGCGACATCGCCGGGAAATATTACGTCCCCCAGCTCGGCGCGTTCTTGATCTACCTCGTGATGATCACGCTGTTGATGTGGCGTCCGCTCGGACTGCTCGGGAGACGCTGAGCCATGGCGCTGGCGGAAAAAGCGAGCACGCCGCTCCTCTATTTGCAGGCGCAGACGCGGTGGCGCCCGGTAGAAATCGTTTTCTGGATCGCGGCGCTTTCGCCCTACCTGCTGTTTCCGAATTATCTGTCGCTGGCGAGCCAGATCGCCATTGCCGGAATGTTCGCGTTGTCGCTCGATCTGATACTCGGCTATGCCGGCATCGTTTCGCTCGGCCATGCCGCGTTCTTTGGCACCGGGGCCTATACGGCGGGGTTGTTGTCGAAACACGGCTGGGGCGAGCCGCTGAGCGGGCTCGTCGCCGCAGCCGCCGTCGCCGGTCTAGTCGGTTACGCGACGAGTTTCGTGATCAGCCGTTTTCGCCATCTTGCGTTGATCATGCTCACGCTCGGTTTCGGCTTGTTATTGGCCGAACTCGCCAACAGTCTTGGTTGGCTGACCGGCGGTATGGACGGCTTGCAGGGCATTCATACATGGAAACTGCTCGGCTATTTCAAGTTTGATTTGTACGGCAAGACCGCCTTCGGTTACGCGCTCGCCGTGTTGTTTGTGGTGTTCTTGTTCGCGCGGCGTCTTATTCATTCGCCATTCGGTCTCTCGCTGCGCGGCATACGCGAGAATTTCGTGCGCATGCCGGCGATCGGTGCGCCCAGCCGCTCGCATATCCGCACCATCTATACGATCGCCGCGGCGATCGCCGGCATCGCCGGCGCGTTGTTGACGCAGACCACCGAAACCGTCTCGCTCGATTCGCTCGACCTGAGCCGCTCCGCCGATGTGGTGGTCATGCTCGTGCTGGGCGGCGCCGGCCGCCTCTATGGCGGCCTCGTCGGCGCCGTCATCTACATGGTCGCGCGCGATCAGTTCTCCGGCATCGCGCCGCAATACTGGTACTTCTGGATCGGTTTGCTGCTGGTTGCGGTCGTGGTTCTGCTGCCCAATGGCATTCTCGGTGCATTGGCTAAGCTGGCTTCGCGCTGGAGTCGGGCGTGAACGCGCCGGCGCTGGCGGCGCGAGGTCTCACCAAAAGCTTCGGCTCGCTGGTCGCGGCCGGCGGCATTGATATCGAGTTGCCGCAGGGCGTGCGCTACGCGCTGATCGGTCCGAACGGCGCCGGCAAGACGACGCTGATTAATCTCATGACCGGGATGCTGCGGCCGGACGCCGGACGGATTTTGCTCGAGGAGGCCGACATCACGGCGCTGCCGCCGGATCAGCGGGTGCGGCGCGGACTGGTCCGCACCTATCAAATCAATTCGCTGTTTCCGCATTTGACGGCGCTGGAATCGGTTACGCTTGCGGTCTGCGAGCGAAGCCGCGCCGCGCGAACATGGTGGCGGGGGCTTCCCGCATACCCCAGCGAGATCGAGGAAGCCTACGCCATTCTCTGCACGCTCAAGCTCGATTCGGTCTGCAATCGGCCGACGCGCGAGCTGGCCTATGGCCAGCAGCGACTCCTCGAAATTGCGCTCGCCTTGGCGACGCGGCCGAAAGTTTTGTTGCTCGACGAACCCGCCGCCGGCGTGCCGCGGGAGGAGAGCACGGAATTATTTTCGGCCATCGCCGGTCTTTCCCGCGAGATCACCGTCCTGTTCATCGAGCACGACATGGAGCTGGTTTTCCGCTTTGCCACACGGATCATCGTCATGGTCGGCGGGCGCGTGCTGGTCGAGGGCGCTCCGCACGAAATCGCCAGTGATCCTCGCGTGCGCGCGGTTTATCTAGGCAAGGCGCTCGACAAAATGCCGGTGAGCGGAGCGCGCTCGCATCATGGCTGAGCCGCTGCTTACGCTCGATGACGTGCGTGCGGGATATGGCTCCGCCGTGGTGCTCGATGGCGTATCGCTCACGCTGTCACAGCATGGCAGCCTCGCCGTGCTGGGCCGAAATGGTGTCGGCAAATCGACGCTGCTCCTGACCATCATGGGCTACACGCGCGTTGGGCGCGGCCGCATTCTCTGGCGCGGCCGCGACATCACGCGGGAGCCGCCGCATCGCCGTGCGCTCGGCGGCATCGGCTGGGTCGCGCAGGAGCGCGAAATCTTTCCCTCGCTCAGCGTTGAGGAAAATCTCACTGTTGCCGCGCGCGATGGACGCTGGCAGCTCCGACATGTCTACGAGTTGTTTCCGCGGCTTGCCGAACGCCGACGCAATCTCGGCAATCAGCTCTCGGGCGGGGAGCAGCAAATGCTGGCGATTGCGCGTGCGCTGATGACCAATCCGGAGCTGCTTCTACTCGACGAGCCGCTGGAGGGCTTGGCGCCGATTGTGGTCGAAGAGCTTGCCGCGGCGATCCGGCGAATGACCGGCGAGGCAGCGAACGCGTTTATCTTGGTTGAACAGCACGCCGATATCGCACTCTCGTTGACGCAAAATGCCCTGGTGTTGGAGCGCGGTCGGGTGGTGCATAGCGGCGAGTCGCAGCGGCTTCTTGCCGATCACGCGTTGCTTGAGCGCCTCGTCGGCTTGCGGCTTGCAGAGGTGTAATACCCCGGTCGCCACATCGGCTTATTCTTGCTATAGGGCCAATGTCAAAGCGCGCGACCGCGATTGGATGCGCGCCAATAAGCGTAAGGGAGGATGCATATGGCTGCGCCGTTTGCGGGTACACAAGCACCCGGACTCTATCGTCACAAGGTCGGTAATTTCGAAGTTACGGTGCTCAGTGACGGGAACCTGCCGTTCGACGCCGATTTGTTTTCCGGCGACAAGGATCGGGCAGACAAGCTATTGGAGAATGCTTACTTCCCGAGAAAATCGACAACATCTGTCAATACCTGGCTGGTCAATACCGGAAAGCAGCTGGTTTTGGTGGACACCGGCGCTTCCAGCCATTTCGGGCCGACATTAGGAAAGTTGCCGAAACATCTGGCCGACGCCGGGGTGACGCCGGATCAGATCGACGTCGTTGTCATCACGCACATGCACCCTGACCACGTGCCCGGCCTTCTCACCGCCGACAAGAAGGCGCTGTTCAAGAACGCCGTGGTGTATGTGGGCGACCAGGAGCACGGGTTCTGGACGTCGGAGCAAATCTACAACAGCGTGCCCCAGGACGTTAAAGGCTTTTTCGATATCGCGCGCATGTCGATTAAGCCTTACGCGGATTCCGGCAAGCTGCAGATGTTCAAGGACGGTTCGAGCCCGGTGTCCGGTCTGACTACAATGTTCGCGCCCGGCCATACGCCCGGCCACAGCATGGTCCGCCTATCATCAGACGGCGACGAGCTCCTGCTGTGGGGTGACATCGTCCACAATGCAGTGTTGCAATTCCCCGAGCCGGATCGTTCGATTGTCTACGACGCCGACCCGGCGATGGCGATTGCCACGCGCAACCGGGTGTTCGATATGGTCGCGACCGACGGACTTCTGTTCGCCGGCGCCCATCTGCCGTTCCCCGGGCTTGGCCGCGCCGTCAAAGCGCAGACCGGCTACACTTACGTGCCGCTGCCCTACATCGAGCACATCTAGCGCGGCGCAGATTATCGGCTTCCGAGGCGCCTAAGTCGCCGGCGAGGATATCATCGCCGGCAACGCAATGCCGTGCGCGGCTGCGAGCGCGTTGAGCTCGGTCCACAATGCGCGCGGGACCGGGATTCCCGATTGGCGGCGCTCGGCTTCGGTGTGGGCCGCGCGCTCACCCGGCAGAAGAATTTCGTCAAAACCGCTTTGCCGCGGCAGCGCTTTAAGGATCGCCGCGAGCGCGTCGGCGTCTTCAACAAAGCCGGCAAGCGGCCGAAAGGCCTCGACGTCGATGGCGAGGATCGCGCAGTTTTGCCGAAGCCGCCGGGATTTTTGCGTGCCCAGGGTCGGCGTTAGAATTGGCGCGGCGGCGAGCACGCTCGCGACGAGTTCGAACATCAAAGCAAGCCCCGAACCTTTTGGTCCGCCGAGCGGCAACAGAATTTCCGCCTGCTGCGGGTCGGTGGTCGGCGCGCCCGCGCCGGTGAGCACTGTTCCCGGCGGCAGTGCGCTGCCGGTCGTCCGCGCCTGCAAGATTTTTCCGTTGGAAATCGTGCTGGTGGCCATGTCGAGCACAATCGGCCCGCGGCTGGTGGGCACGGCAATAGCGATCGGGCTCGTTCCCAGGCTCGGTACGCGGGCGCCGTGAAAGGCCACGAAGGCCGGCCCCGCGACCATGATGATACCGATGCAGCCGCGCTCGGCGAGCCACTGCACGTAGCGTCCGACGGCGCCGGTATGCGTCGTGTTGCGCACGAGGCCGAAACAGCTCCCAGCTTTTTGCCGCCGCTCCAGCGCGACGGCGAGGGCCTGCATCATGGCGACCGGACCGAAACCGCTGCCGCCGTCGATTTCGAAGGTTGCCGCCGTCTCGCGCACCAGGCGCGGCTGCGCTTTCAGATCCACGTCGCCGCGCTTGATCATGGCGAGATAAGAGGGAAGCCGCGATACGCCGTGGCCGTCGACGCCGCGCAGGTTGGCCCATATCAATCCATCGGCCACCGCCGCTGCATCGGCCGCGCTGGCGCCGGCGGCCTTTAGCGCATCGCTGATGAAGCGCGCCAGCCCTTCGTGACCGACAACGATTTCGTCGCCACTCATGTCCTTGCCGGGAAATAGGCGGCGAGCCAGTCGCGCAGCACGTTCCAGACGCGGGTGGAATTTTCGTTGAACAGGAAATGATCGACACCGCCGAACAGATGAAGCTCCGCCGGCTGTTTGGCGCGCTTGAACATTTCCACTGACTGTTCGGTCGGCGTCACCGAATCGTTGGCGGCGTGAATGAGAAGCAGTGGTCGCGGCGCTATCTTACCGACGACATCTTCGGCGCGGAAGTCGAGCATGCTCTGCGCGGTTTCGGCGGGAAACATCTCGACCGAGTTGGTTGCCAGCATTTGCACATTCTGCCGGTCCAGATTTTCTTTAACGCGTCCGGGGATGGGTACGATCTCCTCGCGAGGCACCATGAGCGACTTGCCGGTGCGGGCCAGCGTTGCGCGGCCTTGTTCGAGCATGCCGGTGAATTTCGCCCAGGCTTCGGGGGAGGAATGCTGGCCGCGGAATTTGCGTTCGCCGTGACCCCAGCCGCCATTGGAGACGACAGCTGCTATGCGCGGGTTAGTGCCGCCGGCATAAACGGCGACCGCGCCGCCGAAGCTCGAACCGATCACGCCGATCCGGTCGGGGTGCACGGATGGATGCTGAGCGAAGAACGACAGCGCGTTGGCGAGGTCTTCCACTTGCTCCAGGCAGATGATGCGTCCGAATTCGCCTTCGCTCTTGCCGCATCCACGCATGTCGAAGCGTAGCGTCGCGTAGCCGAGCGAGTTGAGCACCCGCGTCGGATTGAGGACGCCGGTCGAATCGCAATTGCCGCCAAAGCCGTGCAGCACCAGGAAACCGGCGCGCCGCTCGGCGGGCCCCAAGTCGGCCGGCACGCCCAATGCGCCGTGGAGGTGTAGACCGGCCGAGGGAAAGGTAACTCGTTCTTCGTCCATGGTTTTTCAGCAAAGGCGGGCAGGGCGATTGTGCCCGGTCTTGTCGCGAGGGAACAGGTCTAAAGGAACCGGGGATAAGACGAAAACAAGGAGGAACAAAAGTTGAGGTCGGGCTTTGTAGTGACGACCGGCCAATCCTTTCCCCCCTCCCCCCCGTGCTTGGCCGGTCAATAAAGGGCGCAGCCGCTTGGCGGCTGCGCCCTATTTTTTTGCCGAAAATATAAAGCCACGCAGGCGGTCCGCAGGCCACCGCCCCGTTCCGGGGTGGTGCGCGACGGCCTGCGATTGCCGCGAAAACGATCTGGATGATCGACCTTAGGCGGTGGCTTGGCGCTCGCGCAGGCGGGCCTTTCGCCCAAAGAAAAGTGCCTGGCTGGCTACCGCGGACACGACCGAGAGCTGGAAGGGTTTTGCGATCAAGAATGCCGGCTCTGGGCGCTGTCCGGTGAGGAATCTCTCCGGATAGGCGGTGATGAAAATCACCGGCACCTCGAATGTGTTGAGAAGCTCATTCACGGCGTCCAGACCGGAGCTCCCATCGGCGAGTTGGATATCGGCGAGGATGAGGCCCGGCGGCGTTTTGCGGGCAAGCGCAATCGCCTCCGCATGGGTCCGGGCTACACCGATGACTCGGTGACCCAAACTCTCCACCAGCGCCTCGATGTCCATCGCGATGAAAGTTTCGTCCTCGATGATCAGGACATCGGTCGCAATCTCGGCGGCGAGCTCGCGGCCGGATTCCTCGACCAGGGACCGCAAGGTCGGCAGATCGCAGTCCAGGATGCGGGCTGCGTCCTCTTCGGAAAAACCTTCCAGCGCGACCAGCAAAAAGGCTTGGCGGGGGCGCGGCGTAATCTGCGTAAGGTGTTGCTGGGGCGGGGAATTCGGCTCTACGCCCTCGGCGGCGCCGTTGACCTTGATCGAGTTCCAAATCTTGGTGAACAAACGGTAAAGCGCGACGCGGGGATTGGCTTCTGACTCCAATAGCTTGGGACTGGCAATCAAGGATTCCAGTGCGGCAGCGACATAGGCGTCGCCGGACGCCTGACTTCCGGTCAAGGCACGCGCGTATCGGCGCAGAAATGGCAAATGCTGAACGACGGCTTGTGAGGTCGACAAGGGCAAAACCTCCCCTTCCACTTACCCGATGCTAGGGCCTAGAACGCACCCGCACAATCAAAGTTCCAAAATTGGTTCCAACGGCCGGAACCAACCTGTGGGCAGGGCGTTGTTCGTCAACGTCTGGGGTAATCTGCCAGCAAAAGAGGGGTCGGAGGGGTAGAGAAACATGAAGCCCGGTAAGCCCGTTAACGTTGAATCATCGGCGCCGGACGCGGAAACGCCGCAAGTTTGGGACAACATGGGACGGCCAACGCAGCGAAAGCCTGAAGTGCGCCTTGGGCGCGAAGTGCAGGCCCGCATCGGCCAGCAACTGCGTGCCTTATATGACGACGTCGTCAAAGAGGGCGTTCCCCAGAACATTTCCGACTTGGTTCGCCGACTTAGCGAGCAGGAAGACCCCGCGGCATGAAGCTAGATCCCGCCATACGCGATCAAGTGCTTTCCACCGTGCCGAGCTTGCGCGCGTTTGCGATCTCGTTGTGCGGCCATGTCGATCGCGCCGACGATCTTGTCCAAGAAACGTTGCTGCGCGCGCTTGCCCATATCGATTCATTTCAGCCCGGCACCAACATGCCGGCGTGGCTGTTCACAATTTTGCGCAACCTGTTCCGCTCCGAGTATCGCAAGCGCCGGCGTGAGGTCGAAGACGCCGAAGGGCGTTATGCAGACACCCTCAAATCGCATCCCGAGCAGACCGGCCGCGTCGAGTTCAACGAATTTCGCGGCGCGCTTGCCAAGCTGCCCTCCGATCAGCGCGAAGCTTTGATCCTGGTCGGGGCGTCGGGATTCTCCTACGAAGAAGCCGCCGCCATTTGCGGCTGTGCCGTCGGCACCATCAAGAGCCGGGTCAACCGCGCCCGTACTCGTCTCGCCGACCTTCTGTCGATTGACAGCATCGATGATTTCGGGCCCGACCGCGCCACCCGTGCCGTCCTCACCGGCACCGGCAGAAGCTAATCGCGCGTCGCGCCACCTTTTCTCATCGCTATTAAATTCGTTTCCGCAATCGGCAGAGCGTGAATCATCGCGTCCCGCTGTCGGGGCTTTCGATGCGGGTATTCACATGTGCGACGGCAGGTAAAGCGCAATCGTCGGGAACGCAATCAGGATCACCAACCGGCAAAGATCGGTGATGATGAAGGGGATGACACCCTTGAAGATCGTGGAAAAATCGATGTCGCCAATCACGCTCTTGATGACGAACACGATCATGCCGACGGGCGGATGAATCAATCCAAGCTCGACGGTCATGACAATGATGATGCCGAACCAGATCGGATCGAAGCCGAGCTCTTTGATAACGGGAAAAATAATCGGCACGGTCAGGATCACCATGGCCAGCGAGTCCATCAAACAGCCGAGCACGATGTACATCACCATGATCAGCGCCAACACGCCGTAGCGCCCGATGCCGAGGCCGGTGAGGAAGGCGGTGACGTTCTGTGGCGTCTGCGTCACCGTCAGGAAATAGCCGAACAGAAGCGCGCCGATCAGCACGGTAAAGACGGCGGCTGCGGTGCGGGTGGCTTGCAGGAGCGAGCGGCGGATCGCTTGCCTGCCAAGCCGGCCGCGCAACACGCCAATAATCAGTGCGCCGCCGGCGCCGACGCCGCCGGCTTCGGTCGGCGTGAACAGGCCGCCATAGAGGCCGCCGATCACGAAGATAAACAGCAACAGCGTCGCCCAGACATCGCGGACGCTGCGCAGTCGCTCTTTCCACGAACTGCGCGGACCGGAGGGCAGGAATTTCGGGCGCGCCCAGCCGATGAGAGCCACCGTCATCATGTACATCGTGGCGGCGAGGATTCCGGGCAGGATGCCGGCGATGAACAGCTTGCCAATGTCCTGTTCGGTGATGATGCCGTAGACCGCGAGAACCGTAGACGGCGGCAACATGGCGCCAAGCGTGCCGCCGGCCGCGATCACGCCGGCGGCGAACGATTCCGGATAGCCGTAGCGCCGCATTTCCGGATAAGCGACCGTCGAGAAAGTTGCTGCGGTGGCGACCGAGGAGCCCGATATGGCGGCGAATCCGCCACACGCGGCGATGGTCGCTATGCCGAGCCCGCCGCGCCGGTGACCGAGAAAGGTATTGGCGGCGCGGAACAGTTCCCGGCTCATGCCGGAATTGGTGACGAAGGCGCCCATGAGCAAAAACATGGGAATGACGCCGAAGGTATAGTCGGTCACCGTGCGCATTGAGGTGTGACCGATGATCTTCAGCGCCGCGGCGCCGTTGACCAGATAGGCGAAGCCGCTGACACCGACGAGCCCCATGGCCATGCCGACCGGCACGCGCATCAGCATCAAAGCGAACAGCGCGACAAACCCAGCGATGGCGACCGTCTCGCCCGACATGCCGCTCACTCGACCGGCTTGATCTGATAGCGGGTGCCGAACTCGCTGGGCTGGAACATCAGCCGGTAAGTCCGGATGGCGATCAACAGCACGGCGGATACGTCGCCCAGCCATGCCACCAGAAAGAACGGCCAGGTCGGCAGCCGCAGATCGAAGGTCAGCACATGATCGGCCCGCGTGCTCCAGACTTTGTCGTAGAGCGTGTAGGTCTGCACCGTGACCACGAAGAGCAGTACGAGCGTCGCGAACACGTCGATCGCGCGCTGAAAGCGCGGACTGACATTGGCGTAGAGGAGGTCGACGGTGATGTGCGTGCCGCGGTAGCTGGTCGCGGCGATGCCCCAGAAAATCAAGATGCCGAGAAGCAGGCGGCCGAAATCATAAGCGTCGGGAATCTGCACGCTGAAAAAATAACGCAGCATGACGGAGATGAAGATATCGGCGGCGACAATGCCGACGAACGCCGCGGCGACCAGTTCGATAAAGTCGATGAACCAATTCATCGGTCCGCGCCGCCCGTCTCCGGGGGCGGCGTCGGACTCTGCCAGTTCGTTGAGGACCGCGGTGGCGTCCGTCGGCATCAATACGCCGCTTTATATTGCTCGAGCGCCGCCTTCAGCTCCTTCATGATGGTATCGGGATCGCCGCCGGCGTCACGGACGGCGCTGGCCCATTTCTGTTGCAGCGGCTCGGCCGATTTTTTCCACTCGGCCAGCTGCTCCGGCGAAATCGTATAGACCTCGTGTCCCGGTTCGGCCCGGACCTTCTCGATGCCTGAATGCTCGAAGTCGGCCCAAGGGTCGGCGAACTTGCCGGCCCATTCGGTCGTGCAGTGATCGTCAATGACTTTTTTCTGCGCGGCCGACATGGCCGCATAAACTTGCGGATTCATCAGCCACTGGAATGTCACCGTGTTGGTCGGCGCGTCCATGTGATATTTCGTGACCTTGTCGACGCCGAGAAGCGGTACCGATCCCCACGGGAAGTTCACGGCCTCAGCGACGCCTTTGTCGAGCACGTCGCGCACTTCGGTGGCGCTCGCCTGCACATTGGTGCCGCCGAGCAGTGTCACCCAGGCCGCCACGGTCGCCTGCGAAGGCCGGATCTTCATGCCCTTGATGTCACCCGGCACCATGATCTTCTTGGTCTTGGAATGCCAAGTAAGCGGATCAAGGATGAACGAGAAGCAGTACTTCACGTCTTTCATCTCGGTCGCCGCGTATTTCCGATACCAGGCGTCGACGGCGCGGATTCCACCATGCGCGTCGCCAACCATGAACGGCAACTCACCGGCGGCGATGATCGGGAACCGGCCCGGCTGATAGCCGGGATTGACGTAGGTAAAGTCGGCGATGCCGTCGCGCGCCATATCGTAATGGTCGAATGCTTTGCCGAGCTGTTGCGACGGGAACACCTTGTACTTGATGGTGCCGCCGGAGGCCTGTTCGACATCGGCGCCCCATTGCTCGATCGCCTTTTGCAGCGGATGCGTCGGGGGTACCCAGTGCGACAGCTTAAGCTCGAATGTCTTGTCCTCGGCGGAAGCCGCGCCGGTACCAAGCGCCAAGGCGATCATCGTGGCAACGCCACAAATTGCGAGTGGATGCATCCGGCGCATCATGTCCTCCCGATTGATGGATTAGTTGCATTTCGAATTATCGCATTAAAACGCAAAGCTAAAACGCTGTACAGGAGCCGCACTGACGCAGCTTCATTAAATTTGTACGCAATCCCGTCAGCTTTCCTGCACGCTCTTTTGCATCGTTTCTGCCCCGCGCGTGCGTCCTTAACGCCATAGCAGCAGCAACAAGTTTATCGCGTTCCTGAACCAGAGCCGGGCGAGCAGTTCCGGCCGCAGGGACGTCGAATGTCTACTCGCATTGCCGTGCGCGGGCTTGCCGCGCTAAGCATTTTCCTGCTTGCCGCATTCGGCAATCCGGGCGCCGCTCGTGCGCAATGGCAGATCAACGTTTCCGCGATCGATCCAGGGACGACGTCACACGCGCAACCTGCGCCGGACCTGTTCGGCCTCGATAGCGTCACGGTGGCGCGAGGCGAGATTCTCACCAAGTGGAACAGCGTCTCCGCCGACATCGCCGCCGACCGGGATGTGCTGCGGCACTGTCGCGAGGCCGCGCTAGCGTGCCCGGCACCGGCGCAAAAACTTCTGGCCGTTATTGCCGAGGGCCTGGGACGTGAAGGGCGTGCTCGCATCGGCACCATCAATCGCGCGATCAACCTCGCCATCAAGCCGATGACCGATCTGGCGCAATGGGGTGTCATCGATCGCTGGAGCGCTCCGCTCGAAACGTTGGGAAGCGGCCGCGGCGATTGTGAGGACTACGCCATCGCCAAATATGTGGCGCTCAGCGAGGCCGGAATCGGCGAGAATGATCTGCGCCTCGTTATCGTGCGCGACCTTGGTTTTGGCGAGGACCATGCGATACTCGCCGTGCGCGATGGCGAAAAGTGGTTGTTGCTCGACAACCGCCGCCTGGTGTTGCTCGAAGACAGCGAGTTACAGCAAGTCGAGCCGCTATTCGCGCTCAATCGCGATGGCGTGAGAGAATTCACGCCGAGTGCGATTGCGGATATACGAACCGCCGCTGCGGCGGCGCCCTCGTCGCTTGGCGAAACCGATCAACAGTCCGAACGCTAAATCAAACCGCCATACGGCCCTTGCGGGTCCGCAAGGGCCTGAAGACGTAGCGCCGCGGCATGCGCGAAGCGCAACATCACGGTCCGGCGCCGCGCCGGCGCGAGCCGGTGCTCGGGGGCCTCGCTGATGATTGACGCCCCAAAGGCGTCGGCGACGATTAAGCCTGCGTCGGCGGGAAATATGTCACAAGACACGTCCGGACACGTTGCGAAGAACAGGCGGTCGCAGTGCAGCCGATATTCCATCCATTTTTGGTCGGCGCGGAAATCGGCGATCGACGATTTGATCTCGACGATCAATATCTCGCCGCCTCCGCCGAGCGCGACGAGATCGGCGCGGCGGCCCGAGGGCAGCGGCAGTTCGCTCACCACCGAATAGCCAAGCCCATGCAACAGGCGCGCAGTGCCGCGTGCCACTGCGAAGGCGGTCGGCGATTGCCGGCCATCGACCGGCGCGGGCAGCAAATTGACGTTCATGGTCAGGATTCCGGGCAGCGGCAAATCGACCGAATGCCGGTTTTCGAGCTCACCCACGCACATGCTCCCGTACACAACCGAAGGTAGTGGGAGTTATTCTGCCCCGCCGGCGCGTTCGGGAAAAGCCCCCCGAATTGCGCTGTGGGAAGCCGCGATTACGCCGCGTTCGGTGATCAGGCCGGTGACCAGCCGCGCCGGCGTGACGTCGAAAGCGTAGTTGGCCACCGCCGAACCGTCAGGCACGATTCTTACGCTCTCAATGCGGCCGTCGGACGTGCGGCCGCTGATATTTGTCACCTCGTCGGCGTTGCGCTGCTCGATCGGAATCTCGGTGACGCCGTCGCGGATCGAGAAGTCGATGGTCGAGGACGGCGATGCGACGTAGAACGGCACGGCGTTGTCGTGGGCGGCCAGCGCTTTCAAATAAGTCCCGATCTTGTTGCAGACATCGCCGTTTGCGGTAACGCGATCGGCGCCGACAATAACGAGATCGATGAGGCCGTGCTGCATGAGGTGCCCGCCGGTATTGTCGGCAATCACGGTATGCGGCACGCCATGCTGGCCGAGTTCCCACGCGGTCAGTGAAGCGCCCTGGTTGCGCGGCCGCGTTTCGTCGGCAAAAACGTGAACGGCAATGCCCGAGTCATGCGCGAGGTAAATCGGCGCGGTGGCGGTACCGATATCGACCGTGGCTAATGCGCCGGCATTGCAATGGGTGAGCACGTTCACGGGCTCGTTGGGCTTCTTGCGCGCCGTGGCCGCCTTGATTAGCGGCAGTCCGTTGCGGCCGATAGCGGCGTTGGTGGCGACGTCGTCTTCGCTGATTTCGGCGGCGCGCCGGTAGGCGGCACTCGATCGCTCAGCTCGCGGCCGGTTGCGCACCGCCGCCATGATCTCATCGAGCGCCCATTTGAGATTGACCGCCGTGGGACGTGTGGCGATCAGCGTGGCGTAAGCGCGCTCGAGCGATTCATCTGAGGCATCTTCGCGCAGCGCGAGGCACATGCCGTAAGCCGCAGTGGCGCCAATCAAGGGCGCGCCGCGGATCACCATGGTGCGGATCGCGTGCGCTGCTTCCGCGAGCGTTGTAAGGCGAGCGGTCAAAAACCGGTGCGGCAATGCGGTCTGGTCGATGACGCAGACCGACCAGCCATCCGGCTCGAGCCAGATGGTGCGCGTGGATTTGCCGTCAACCCGCATCGAAAACGATCCTGCCTCGTCGACTTCTCGTGTGGCGGTTCAGAAGTCCGCATCATTTTTGCCGGCAACTCATCATGCGGACTTCCGGACCAAAGCCACACTAGATTAACAATTTTGCTAGTGTCCCTTTGATTCCGAAGTTCGCACACGGGATTGCCGCGTGGTCATGCGAACTTCGGAATCGGGACACTAGGTTGCGCCGCTTGCCCGCGCAACGGCGTTGCCCCATTGTGATGAGTTCACCAGGAAGTTCGTAAAAAACCGGCAGACTTACCGAGCAAGCAATGTCCGACATCGACTACGAATACGACTACAACCTGCGCGCCCGCGTGCCCGATCACGCGGAAATTTTTGCCCGTTGGGCCCGGGAGGCGGAAGATTATCGCGCCGAAACGCTCAAACGCGATTGTGCCGAGCTTGGACTGTCGTATGGAGATACACCGCGGCAATTCATCGACCTTTTCTGGCCGGCTGCGGATAAGGCCGCGCCGGTGGCGCTATTCATCCACGGCGGGTTTTGGCGGGCGTTCGATCCTTCTTCCTCAAGCCAATTGGCGCGCGGCTTGAACGGGCGCGGCATCGCGGTAGCGATGGTTGGTTACGATCTCTGTCCGATCGTCACCATCGCCGATATCATTGTGCAGATTCGGCGTGCCTGCATTTTCCTGTGGCAGCGTTTTGAGCAGCGCCTCTTGGTCACCGGTCATTCGGCCGGGGGTCACCTTGCCGCGGCCATGATCGGGACCGATTGGCAAGCGCTCTACCCGAAGGCGCCAGCCGATCTCGTTCCCGCTGGTTTCGCGCTTTCCGGCATTTTTGATCTTGCACCGGTGCTGGGCCTGCCCGTCAATCAGGATCTGCGGCTCGACGCTATGGCCGCGCGCCGCGACTCGCCGTTGTTTTGGCCAGTCGCGCCTGGACGCGTGATCGACGCCGCCGTCGGCGACGGCGAGACCAACGAGTTCAAGCGCCAGAGCGCGGCTCTCGCCGAGACTTGGGCCGGCCGCGGAGCGAAAACGCGTTACGCGGAATTCCCGGGAAACCACTTCACCGTGCTCGATGCGCTCACCGATCCGGCGAACGCGATGGTTGGACGCATCGTCAAACTGGGGCAGGACCTCGGCCGATAATTCGGCGGAAAGCCGACGGCGGAATCTGGGCGCAAACCGACGCGGCAAAGATGAAAGCGAAACCGACGGTGTCGGCGACCGTCAGGCGTTCGCCGATGATGAGCATGGTGGAGACGACGCCGAGCACCGGGATGCCGACAATGCCGAGCGTCGCTGTGAGCGCGGATACGCGGCCGACAATATCGAACCATAGCGCGTAGGCGATGGCGTTGCCGGCAAGGCCGCTGAACAATACGCCGATCCATGCGCCGGTACGCGCGTGCTCGAGCTCCAATCCGCCATCAAAAATGAGCATCGCAATCGTGATGATCACGAGCGCGACGATGACCTGCCAGGTGGCCAGCGCCAGTGGATCTATGTTGAGCCGAGCCCATTTGAGATAAACGGTGCCCGCCGCCCAACTAAAACCGGCGCCCACCGCCAGGAAGAGTCCGAACGGCACGCCGGTTCGTGCCACGGGAAAGACAAGGATAACGACTCCGATAGCGCAAAGCGCGATCGCAATCGACTGGGTGCGGGTAGGGCGGTCGCCGAGCACCGCCCAAGCCAGCACCAACGTCCAGACCGGCATCATGTAGTTGAGTATCGCAACGCGCGTCGTCGCCGCGCTCATTTGGGCGAAGGCGCTGAACAGGCTGAATGCCGTGATGTTGAGAACGCCCGCGACAAAGACATGCGCCCAATCTTTGCCGGGCCGCACGTAGAGGCTGCGGCGCCGCACGAGGCAGATCAGCAATAAACCGAGCGCGCCAAAACCCGCAGTCAAAGTGCGCATGGTGAGCGGCGGCATGTCGTACAAGGCGATCTTCATTGCCGGCCACGTCAAACCCCAGATCAGACAAATCACGAGAAGCATGAGCCGCGCCTGGACGTCACCAGCGCTGGCCGCCGAGGTATCGCCGTTTTGTTGCTGCACCGTCATGGCGCCTTCGCTCCGGCACCCAGATACCAGTCGGCGATCTCTGCGCCGGTCCAGAACTTCACGCCGTCGCGCGCCCGGATGGTTTCAAACACCCGCCGCAGATATTTCAGGCGGTGCGGCGCGCCCATGATGTAGGGGTGAACGACCAAGGCCATGACGCGGGCGGAGTGAGCGGCGTCGGCGTAAATCTGGTCGAACTGATCGAGCGCGCGGTCGCAATATTCGCTCGCCTTGTGATGTTGGATCAGCATCATGGCGACGTCGTTGCATTCCTGCGTGTAAGGCAGATTCAGGATCGGTCTGGTGCGCGTTTTGAGCCACACCGGCTGATCGTCGAGCACCCAATCGGCGACGTAACCGTACCCTTCCTCGGCGAGGAGATCGGGCGTCTCCCAGGTTTCCGTCAGACCGGGGCCGAGCCAGCCGCGCGGCGGCCTGCCGGTGGCTTTGGCGATCGCCTCGCGCGTTCGGCGGATGTCGGCACGCTCATCGGCCACTTTCTGCATGTTGCGCTGGGTGTAGCCGTGGCCAATGAATTCCCACTTGCGTTCAAGTGCGGCGCGCACAATCGGCGGGTAGGCGGCAATGGCCGAGCCGTTGATGGCGAGCACTGCGGGAATGGAGAATGCGTCGAACAATTCGACAAAGCGCCAAAAGCCGACGCGATTGCCGTATTCATGCCACGCCCAATTCGGCACGTCGGGTATCGGCGAGCCCCCGGCCGGAGGACTGAGCACCGTGCGCGGCATCGGCTGCGTGAAATCCCATTCTTCGACATTAACAATGACCCACACCACCATGCGGGCGCCGTCGGGAAGTTTCAGCGGCGTGCGGTCAGCGATGGCGGAATAAGCAAGCCGATCGCGCGGCAGCATGAGCCGTTTCTTAGCGGTCGTCCTCGCGCCGCGCTTTGTTTTCGGACGCGTGCTCATTGTGCGTAAGCGCGCTCGCCGCGCGCTTCCCCGACCGGACGATAACGCGCGGCGATGGTGCCGAAAATCGTGAGACCGACGCAACACAGGCATAGCGGCACGAACGCCGTCCACGGCTTACCGGTCAGATCCCACAGCGCGCCGCAAATGGTCGGGATAACGATCGCGCAGGTGTAGCTGATGGTGAACATGCCGGCGGCGGTGCGCGGCACGTCGGCGGGCGGCACAAGCAGCGCCGGGAGTGCCAACGTCGGGGTCATGGTGATCGCGGTCGAGATGCCGATCAGGCTGGTGCTGAAGACGATCGCCGCGGGTGACGGAAACAACAACAAGCCGAGGAATCCCGCAAGCATCCCGGGGCCGAACACCAGGAAAGGCCAAGCTCGCCGTTGCAGCCGATTGGCCGTCAAGATTAAAACAATCAGGGCGATGAGTTGCGCGCCGTTGAGCCCAGCGAGCGCGAAGCCGAGTACGCGCGACTGTCCTTCGCTCGCCAAGTAATCGCCGAGAAAGGCGTTGGCGCCAAAGAACGGCGAGTTGTTGCAGCCGAAAGCAAAGGCGACCAGCCAAACCACGGGATTCTTCCATTCCGGCCACCAGCGGCCGCCCGTCGCGGTAAAGCCGGGATTGGATTTTCCCCGGCGCTCTTGAGGGCTCGCCAGAAAAAACACCCCGGCGATGACCAATGCGGCCACCGCCCAGACCACGATATCGAGCCGCCAGGAACCGCCGACCAGCGGCAAGACCAATGGAATGGTGAGGATCGAGGGCAGCATGGCGCCGACCACCATTCCGTTCGAATAAGCGATGGTGCCAACACCCACGCGCGCGGGAAGCCATTCGCGCACCAGCGTCGGCATCCCGGGCTGCATAATGGCAATACCGAACCCAGTCGCAATCGCCGCCGCATAGAGCGTCCAGACGTTGGTCGCGGCGCCGCGCGCCCCGCCCGCCAGCGCGGCGATGGTCATGCCGAGGATCAGCGCCAGCCGGGTACCGATGCGCGCAATCAGAAGTGAGCCCGGCACGGCGGCGATCGCAAACAGTGCCAGCGGCAGTCCGATCAGGAGCCCGATCTGAGTCTCCGACATGCGGAGCTCTTCGTGAATGAGCGGGATGACCGGGGGAATCGTCAACAGCGTCATGCGCATGGCGACGCCGGCGAGCCAAAGCAGGCACAGGAGCTTGGCAGCGCCGCCGACCAAGGAGCGGTCGCGGCCTGGGGAAATCGACATAAAGGGAAGACCCGGCGTAGTCCGGAAAAGTGCATCAGCCGCGCTCGCCAAGCAATACGTGGCGGCTGATTTTGGGCGTACTTTCCAGCAGTTCCGCCATGTTGCACCGCATGGCGCGGTGTGTTAGCAAACGCGCGATTTTCGCGGGGCCGCGGGGGCATTCCCGCTGTCTCCAGATTGTCGAGTCCCGCCTGAATCCCAAAGGCTTGTGCCGGTCGTTGGCGCCGTTTGCGAGTCTTGCGGAACAGCTCACAAGAAACTCAAGGCGCAGGCGACGTGGCAGGCGAACAACCTCTTTTGGCAGGCGTGGCGGCCCGTTATGCGGCAGCCCTGTTTGATCTTGCTCAAGAGACCCGGGCGACCGATGCGGTGAAAGCCGATTTGGAGCGTTTCGACGCGCTGATCGAACAAACGCCCGATCTGGCCCGGCTGGTCCGCAGTCCGGTTTTTTCGTCCGAGGATCAGCTCAAGGCGCTTGCGCCGATACTCGAGCGTTCAGGCATCGGCGGACTAGCGGCGCAGTTCGTCAAGCTCAGCGCCGCCAATCGTCGTCTTTTCGCCATTCGCGACATGGTGCGCGCTTATCGCGAACTTGTCGCGCGAGAAAAGGGCGAGGCGACTGCGAATGTTACCGTCGCCGAACAACTAAAGCCGGAACATCTTGCCGCATTGCGCGCCGCCCTCAAGGCGGTCAGCGGCAAAGAAGTTGACCTCGACGTCAAAATCGATCCCGCCATTATCGGCGGGCTGGTCGTCAAGCTTGGCAGCCGCATGGTCGATGCCTCGCTGCGCACTAAACTCAACGCGATGAAGCACGCCATGAAAGAGGCCCGCTGATGGATATCCGCGCTGCGGAAATCTCCGCCATTCTCAAAGAGCAGATCAAGAATTTCGGCCAAGAGGCCGAGGTCTCCGAGGTCGGCCAAGTATTGTCGGTCGGCGACGGCATTGCCCGCGTCTACGGCCTCGACAATGTGCAAGCCGGCGAAATGGTCGAGTTCGAAAGCGGCGTCAAAGGCATGGCGCTCAACCTCGAAATCGACAATGTCGGCATCGTGATCTTCGGTTCTGACCGCGAGATCAAAGAAGGCCAGACGGTCAAGCGCACACGCGCGATTGTCGAAGTGCCCGTCGGCAAGGCTTTGCTCGGCCGCGTCGTCGACGCGCTCGGCGAGCCGATTGACGGTAAAGGTCCAATCAAGGCCGAGGGCAAGTCGCGCGTCGACATCAAGGCGCCGGGCATTATTCCGCGCAAATCGGTGCATGAGCCGATGGCGACCGGATTAAAGGCCATCGACGCCTTGATCCCGATCGGCCGCGGTCAGCGCGAATTGATCATTGGCGACCGGCAAACCGGCAAGACCGCGATCGCGCTCGACACCATCCTGAACCAGAAGCCGCTCAACGCCTCGACCGACGAGAAGATCAAGCTCTACTGTGTCTACGTCGCGATCGGACAAAAGCGCTCGACCGTGGCGCAATTCGTGAAAGTGTTGGAGGAAAACGGCGCGCTCGATTATTCGATCGTCGTCGCAGCCACCGCTTCCGATCCGGCGCCGATGCAGTTTCTCGCGCCGTTTGCCGGCTGCGCCATGGGCGAGTATTTCCGCGACAACGGCATGCACGCGGTCATCATCTATGACGATCTGTCCAAGCAGGCCGTCGCCTATCGGCAGATGTCGCTGTTGTTGCGCCGCCCGCCGGGCCGCGAGGCTTATCCCGGCGACGTGTTCTATCTGCACTCGCGGCTCCTGGAGCGCGCCGCGAAATTGAATGACGACCACAAGGGTGGCTCGCTCACCGCACTGCCGGTGATCGAAACCCAGGCCAACGACGTGTCGGCCTACATCCCGACCAACGTCATCTCCATCACCGACGGCCAAATCTTTCTCGAAACCGATTTGTTCTATCAGGGCATCCGGCCGGCGGTGAACGTCGGCTTGTCGGTATCGCGCGTCGGCTCCTCCGCGCAGACCAAGGCGATGAAGAAAGTCGCCGGACGCATCAAGGGCGAGCTCGCGCAGTACCGGGAAATGGCGGCGTTCGCGCAGTTCGGTTCGGATCTCGACGCCACCACGCAGCGCCTGCTCAGTCGCGGCTCGCGATTGACCGAATTGCTCAAACAGCCGCAATTCTCGCCGCTGAAGATGGAAGAGCAGGTCTGCGTCATTTACGCCGGCGTGAACGGCTATCTCGATCCGTTGCCGGTCGAGCGGGTGCGCGCTTTCGAGGACGGACTTCTTGGTGCGCTGCGCCAGCAGCATCCGGAGATTCTCAGCACCATTCGCGACTCGCGCGATCTTGACGATACCACCACCGCGAAGCTCAAGACTGCGGTCGAAAGCTACGCCAAGGCGTTCGCGTAACGAGTTCCAATGCCTTCGCTCAAAGACCTCCGCAACCGCATCGCCGCCACCAAGGCGACGCAAAAGATCACCAAGGCCATGCAAATGGTCGCGGCCTCGAAGCTGCGCCGTGCCCAGGCCACGGCGGAGGCGGCCCGTCCTTATGCAACGCAGATGGACAAGGTGCTCGGCAATATCGCCGCGTCCGTGGCCGGCAGCGAAACCGCGCCGAGGCTCCTGCGCGGCACCGGCAGCGACCAGGTGCACCTGCTTCTCGTCTGCACCGCCGAGCGCGGCCTGTGCGGTCCGTTCAATACGGCGATCGTCCGGCTTGCCCGCGAACATGCCGCGGCATTGATGCGCCAAGGCAAGGAAGTGAAATTCTTCTGCGTCGGCCGGAAGGGTTACGACCAGTTGCGCCGGCTCTACGCCAGCCAGATCGTCGAGATGGTCGACTTGCGGGCCGTGCGCGTGCTGAAGTTCGAGAACGCGCAGGAGATCGCGGAAAAGATCATCGCGCGCTTCAATAATTTCGAGTTCGATGTCTGCACGCTGTTCTTCTCGCGCTTTCGTTCGGTGATCGCCCAAATCCCGACCGCGCAGCAAATCATTCCGCCGGTGTTCGACGATAAGGCCAAGGATTCGCTTGGCGGTGCCGCATATGAGTTCGAGCCCGAGGCCGAGGACATTCTGCACGATCTATTGCCGCGCAACGTCGCGGTGCAGATTTTCCGCGCGTTATTGGAAAACTCTGCCTCGTTCTACGGCGCGCAAATGTCGGCGATGGACAACGCTACTCGCAACGCCGGTGACATGATCCGCCGGCAGACGCTGCAATATAACCGCACCCGGCAGGCGATGATCACCAAGGAACTGATCGAGATAATCTCCGGCGCCGAGGCGCTTTAATTCGCAAAGAGGGCCATGATGGCAAGTAAAGCAGGACACATCACCCAGGTCATCGGCGCCGTCGTCGACGTTCATTTCGAAGGCGATCTGCCGCTGATCCTCAACGCGCTCGAGACCACCAACCAGGGCAACCGCCTGGTACTCGAAGTCGCCCAGCAACTCGGCGAAAACACCGTGCGCACCGTGGCGATGGACACTAGCGAAGGGCTGGTCCGCGGTCAGGAGGTGCACGATACCGGCGCGCCGATTTCGGTGCCGGTCGGGGCAGGGCTCCTGGGACGCATCATCAACGTGATCGGCGATCCGGTCGATGAGGCCGGTCCGGTCAAAGGCGATGCACTACGCGCGATTCATCAGGAAGCGCCGGCCTATACCGAGCAGTCGACCGAAGCGGCGATTCTCGTCACCGGCATCAAGGTCGTGGATTTGCTCGCGCCGTACGCCAAGGGCGGCAAGATCGGACTGTTCGGCGGCGCCGGCGTCGGCAAGACCGTGCTGATCATGGAACTCATCAACAATGTCGCCAAGGCACACGGCGGCTATTCGGTGTTCGCCGGGGTCGGCGAGCGCACCCGCGAAGGCAACGACCTCTATCATGAGATGATCGAGTCCGGCGTGAACAAGGATCCGCACAAGGGATCGGTCGAAGGCTCCAAATGTGCGCTGGTCTATGGCCAGATGAACGAGCCGCCCGGCGCCCGGGCCCGCGTTGGCCTGACCGGGCTGACCGTCGCCGAATATTTCCGCGATCAGGGCCAGGACGTGCTGTTCTTCGTCGACAACATCTTCCGCTTCACGCAAGCCGGCTCGGAAGTCTCCGCCCTGCTTGGCCGTATTCCCTCGGCGGTCGGCTATCAGCCGACGCTGGCGACCGACATGGGCGCGCTGCAGGAGCGTATCACCACCACAACGAAGGGATCGGTGACTTCAGTGCAGGCGATCTACGTCCCGGCCGACGATCTCACTGATCCGGCGCCGGCGACATCGTTCGCCCATCTCGACGCCACGACCGTGCTATCGCGCGATATCGCCGCCAAGGGCATTTATCCCGCGGTCGATCCGCTCGACTCCACGTCGCGCATGCTGTCCCCGATGATCGTCGGCGAGGAGCACTACCAGGTTGCGCGCCGCGTGCAGCAGATTCTACAACGCTACAAATCGCTGCAGGACATCATCGCCATCCTCGGCATGGATGAACTCTCGGAAGAGGACAAGCTGACGGTGGCGCGCGCCCGCAAAATCGAACGCTTCCTGTCGCAGCCTTTCCACGTTGCCGAAGTCTTCACCGGCTCGCCCGGCAAGCTCGTTGATCTTCAGGACACGATCAGCGGCTTTAAGGGTTTGGTGGAAGGCAAATACGACCATCTGCCCGAGGCCGCCTTTTATATGGTCGGGACCATCGAAGAGGCGGTGGAAAAGGGCAAGAAGCTCGCAGAGGCGGCATAGGCGAACATGGCCGAGCTTCACTTCGAGTTTGTCTCTCCCGAACGCGTGCTGTTTTCCGGCGAGGTCGATCAGGTCGATTTGCCGGGCGCCGAAGGCGACATGGGCATCCTGGCCGGCCACGCACCGCTGGTAACGACGTTGCGGCCGGGCATCGTCACAGTGTTTCGCGGCGGCGCGCGCGAGGCGATCGTCGTCACCGGCGGCTTCGCCGAAGTCGGCCCATCGGGTTTGACGGTGCTGGCGGATCGGGCGGTAGCCCGCGCCGACTTCGACCTCGCGACGCTGAGCGCCGAGATCAAGGATGCCGAGGAAGATATCGCCGACGCCGCGGATCCCGCCGAGCGCGACAAGACCGCGCGTCACCTCGCGCAACTGAAAGCGCTGCAAGATGCGCTCGGCGCCGGCACAGTTACGTCGACACACTGATCAGCGCAAAATCTCGACCAGCAGCACCCAGGCGTTCCAAACCGTTGCTGCGAACGTCACCAGCACGCCGGCGGCCAGCCAATAAAGGCCGCCGCTTGCGCCGCTGATCAAAACACAGCCGCCGATCAGCACCGGCAGGCCTGCGCAAACACCGATCAAGCCGCGCCAGATCCACCACGTCAAAGGCTGCGTCTTCATCACCGGCAATTGCCGCGCCTGAATGACAAGTGGCGCGCCGGTCATCAATAGTCCGGCAGCGAGGATTTCGCCGCCGAGCACCTTCAACGGTTGGCCAGGCATCAGCGCCAAGCTGCAGGCGGTGAGCGCGCCGACCAAAAGGATCAGCATCTCCGCCGCGCGGCCAGGCAATTGCGGAAACGAAAGAATGCGTTGTAGGTTGATGGAAATCGCAACGATGATGAGCCCGCTCAGGGCCGCGGCGGCTCCGACTTCGGCGACAAAGAAATTCGCCCAACCGGCCGCGACCTCATCCATTCACGCCGTCCGTTCCGCGAATGCCCGCCTCAGGCGAATTTGGCAAATTCCGCCACCACCCGCTCGTAGATTTGGCGTTTGAATGGCACCACGAGTGCGGCCAGGTTTTGCAGCGGCTCCCAGCGCCATTCGATGAATTCCGGCTCGTGGCCGCCGGCCGGATGCTCAATGTCGATCTCGCTTTCTTCGCCGGTAAAACGCAGCGCGAACCACTTCTGCGTTTGGCCGCGGTATTTCCCGTTCCAGGCCTGCCCGGCGATCTCGGGCGGAATATCGTAGCTGAGCCACTCGGCAATTTCGCCCAATCGCGCCACCGACGTAATATTGGTCTCCTCCCGCAACTCGCGTAACGCGGCCGGCCATGGGTCTTCGCCCGGATCGATGCCGCCTTGCGGCAATTGCCACACGTGCGTGGCGTCGATGTGTTCGGGACCGCCGATGCGCCGGCCGATAAAAGCAAGGCCTCGGCGATTGAGCACCATGAGGCCTGCGCACGGACGATAAGGCAATTGTTCGAACGACGTCATTGGCGGGACGCGAACGGCAACCGGCCGTGGTTACTGTCTGGCGCCTTTGTTATTCGCGCCGGCTGGGGCGTCACCATTGGTCAATGGGACGAAGATTTCGCGGCGCACCCCAGTTTTGCCGTCGATGATCGTAACGGTTTTGGTCCCCGGCGGCGGGGCAGGCGCCTGGCTGGTCTCTGGCGCGGCCGGCCTTAAATTCGCCGGCGCCTGTAGCGGGGTTTGGGTCGCAGTCATTGCGCTTGGTGGCGCTGGCGCATCCGGCTTGTTCGCGGCTGCCAGGCCCCGCTGGTCAATCGGCACCGCGACTTTCGGCTCGCCACCAAATGGATCGTCGCTGACAACCGCCCAAGCGACAAAAGCGCAAAGAAATAAGGCAAGCGCAACCGCAATCACCTTCGGCACCGAGACGGGAAATTCGCGCCGGCGCTGGACTGGCCGCTGACCGAGCGGGGTGGTCAGGTCATCGACGGTCATACGCCCTCTAGCTTCGTTGCCGGCCGGTTATCGCGAGCAAAGCTTGGCAAATGTCCCGGCGGCGAATCATCGGCATCGAGTCTATCACGGCCCGATTCGCCAGCAGCATGCCGGTAACCCAAAAATAAACGGGGCGGCTAAGTCGCCGCCCCGTCATGTCTTTCAGGACAAACCGGCCGCTCAATTCGGCACGGCGGCCTTTGGGTTCGGCGGGAATGCGGCGTCGCTGATGGCTCCGCGCAGGAGGTCGAGCGCTTCTTTAAGCGCCTTGTCGTCCTTTTCTTCCTGCGGAACATAGGACTGCGAGCCGGATTCCTCGTTGCCCTCAGCTTTGAGATGTCCTCGCAGAGACGCCTCGCCCTTGGTGTCGGTTCGCGCCTTTAAGTCGTCCGGCACGTCCTGCAGAACTTCGATGTCCGGAGTAATGCCTTTGGCCTGAATCGACCGGCCCGAGGGCGTGTAATAACGCGCCGTGGTCAACCGGAGGGCGCCGTTGCCGGCGCCGAGCGGAATGATGGTCTGCACCGAGCCCTTGCCGAACGAGCGGGTTCCGACCAGCGTGGCGCGTTTGTGGTCCTGCAACGCGCCGGCGACAATCTCCGAAGCCGATGCCGAACCGCCGTTGATCAACACAATGAGCGGCTTGCCCTTGGTCAGGTCTCCCGGCCGGGCGTTGAAGCGCTGCGTTTCTTCGGCGTTGCGGCCGCGCGTCGAGACGATTTCGCCTTTGTCCAAAAAGGCATCGGACACCGAAATCGCCTGGTCGAGCAAGCCACCCGGATTGTTGCGCAGATCGAGAACGAAGCCTTTGACTTTCTCGGCGCCGAGCTGGTTGGTGAGATCGCTGATCGCCTTCTTCAGGCCGTCGGTTGTCTGCTCGTTGAACTGGGTGACGCGAATATAACCGACGTCCTCGCCCTCGCTATGCGAACGGACCGACTTCACCCGAATGACATCGCGCGTGATCGAGACCTCGATCGGCTTGTCCTGACCCTTGCGCATGATGGTCAGTTTTATCTTGGTATTCACCGGGCCGCGCATCTTCTCGACAGCTTGATTGAGCGTCAGGCCCTGGACCTGCTCGTCATCGAGCTTGGTGATGATGTCGTTAGCCATGACGCCGGCCTTGGCCGCCGGAGTCTCGTCGATCGGCGCGACGACCTTCACCAGGCCATCTTCCATGGTGACCTCAATTCCGAGGCCGCCGAACTCGCCGCGGGTTTGCACCTGCATGTCGCGGAAGCTTTTCGGGTCCATATAGCTCGAATGCGGGTCGAGCCCGGCGAGCATGCCGTTGATGGCCGATTCGACCAGTTTGGCGTCATCGGGCTTTTCGACGTAATCGGCGCGGACGCGCTCGAACACATCACCGAATAAATTGAGTTGCCGATAGGTGTCGGAAGACGCTGCTTTTGCGCTCGAGCCGACGAAAATGCTGTGAGGCTGGGTTGCCAGGACGGCGAGCCCGGCGCCTACAACCGCACCAAGAAAAACCAAGGAAGTTTTGCGCATCATCCGCGGACCTTTTCGCCTTCGTTCGTCGCCCACCATGGGCTGGGGTCTATGGGAGTGCCGTCTTTACGGAACTCCACGTAAAGCACAGGTTGCTTGGACTTTGTCGCCGCAGCGGATACCTGTGCTCCGCCGCCCATCACCGCTACGGGTTCGCCCGTGAGTACGAATTGGCCGAGATCGACGGAAATTCGTTCCATGCCCGCAAGCAGTACATGATAGCCGCCCCCCGCATTCAGGATCAAGAGTTGGCCGTAGCTGCGAAAGGTCCCAGCGTAAACAACCCAGCCATCACACGGCGATGTGATCTGCGCGTTAGCTCGGGAGCCGATTGAGAGACCTTTCTGCGTTCCGCCGAGGCCGTCGGACGTACCGAAGTCGCTAACCTTCACGCCATTGACCGGCCAGCGCAGGCGGCCGCGGGTCGCCGCGAAAGCGACGGCTGGCGTCAGCCGCCCGGGATCATTCAGTGCAGCGAGGTTCGGCCGGGTCGCATCTTCTTCGGCGGCGCGCGCGGCGCGGTTCGCGGCGGATAGTCCCGATTCGAGTTTGGCGATCAGGTTTTTGAGGCTATCGGCTTGATGCGCCAAATCGGCGGCTCGGACCCGCTCAGCCTCGAGTGCTTCGCCTGAGGCGGTTTCCTTTTTCTGCCGTTCGTCGATCAGCAAATTTAACCGCAATTGATCGCGGCCGAGCACGTCGAGATCGCGCGCAATGCGCTCGTGTTCACTGATGATGCCTTTGCGGATTTTGGTGAGATCGGCGAGGTCCCCGGCTAAGGCGTCGGCTTCGGCGCGCATGCCGGGCACCATGCCGCCAAGCGTGATAGCGGTTCGCACCGCCTGCAGCGCGTCTTCCGGCTCGACGAAAAGGACCGGCGGCGGTTGGTGCCCAACCCGCTGCAACACGGCGAGAATTTCGACCACCGCTCCCCGCCGTTCGTCGAGCGACTTGCGCAATACAGCTTCCTGCTCGTCGAGGGGTTTCAGCCGCGCTTGGGTTGCGTCGATGCTGGCTTCGAGGTCGCGTACGCGGGTCGCCGTATCAATAAGCTGCTTATTAAGCGCGCTACGGTCCGCGGCCAGGCTCTCCATTTCACGCCGGAGCTTGGCTTGGCTCTCGGCCGATTGCCGTTCTTTCTGCCGCGTCGCGTCGAGTTCCTGATCGCGCTGTTTAATCGAGTCGGCATCGACTTTGGGCCGGTCGCTCGGTGCGGACGCGGGTGGCGCCGCGGGCAATTGGGAGCGAACGGCCGGCGGACTTGCGGTGCCGGCGGGCGCTTCACCTGAATTCGTTTGGGCGGAGGCCGACGCGGCAGCACCTAAGGCGAGCACCACGGCTAGCGCCGCTCCGCGTCTGGCGCGCAGATTAAAGCCGGGCAAGGAGAGGGGAATCATGCCGCGCAAAGGTAGATGCCAAGTTCGGGAAGGCAATGCCCGCAGCTTGCGTCCAGAATAAGACCTCAAGCGTGTTAGCCAGGTTAAAAGGGGGCAATATTAACGATCCACTTTCGCCCGATATTGGCTCAACCGCGATGGTAAGGGTGCCCCGATAGGATTGTACCGGCACGGTAAATTTGTTCGAGCAACATGATGCGAACGAGCTGATGGGGCCAGGTCGCCGCGCCGAACGCCAGCCTAACCTTGGCCCGCTCCAGCAAACTTGGCGCCAGCCCATCCGCGCCGCCGATGATAAAGCAAGCGCTGGCACGGCCGTCAGCCCGCCACTGCCGGATCAGTCCCGCGAGCGCCGCGCTATCGAGGCTGTCACCACGCTCATCGAGTATGGCGACGACAGCGCCGTCGGGAATGACGTTGGCGAGTGCAATTGATTCTTCGGTGCGGCGCCGGTCGCGGTCGGTCGCGCGGCTCTCGCGAATTTCGATGATCTCGACCGCGCGCCAGCCAAGCGCACGTCCGGTCGCCTCCGCGCGTTTGGCGTACCAAGCTGCGAGTTCGCGCTCCGGTCCTTGTTTCAGGCGACCGATAGCGGCGATGATCAGGCGCATAATCGCGTTATCCAAAACCCGCGCTGCGGCAGGTCAGGTCCACGTCGCCCTCGGCGCGCTAACGCTAGCTCGCGCGCCGTTCCGGCCGGCTCCCCGACCACATCTTCTCGATATTGTAGAAGGCCCGCACCTCCGGCCGAAAAACGTGAACGATCACGTCGCTCGCGTCGATCAATACCCAGTCGCAATGCGGAACGCCCTCTACCCGCGCGGCGACGCCAACCTTGCGCAAATCTTCGACGATCCGGTCGGCAACCGAACCGACATGGCGATTCGACCGGCCGGAAGAAACGACCATGTAGTCGCCGATCGAAGACTTGTTTCGTAGATCGATGGTGAGGGTGTCCTCGGCCTTCATATCGTCGAGGCGGGCGAGGACCAAGCGAAGGATCTCCTCCGCGTCAGGACGCATTCTGGAGATCCGGTCGGGCGCGCGACGTTCGGCCCGAGGCGTTACGAGTGTGGACAGGGACTCTTATCCTTTCGCTCCATTCTCGACCCCGGAATCACGCGGGGGCAAGACTAAGATAGGCATGCGGCGTTAACAGTTTCAACCGTTCTTCATCACATTACTGCAACAGAAAGACGACCCGATTCGCCCGTTAACGCTGCCGCAGCGCTCGCGCGGCGCGTAGCGCCGTCGAGGACAGCGGCGATTTGAGGCCGTGCAAATAAACCCAGACTGGCGGCTTTCGTCCCGGCAAACTCCTTGCCGCCGCCTCGGGAATGCGGAAAGACCCGAGCGCCTGCCCGGCGGCGCTGCCCGCGGCGTAGAGACTCGGCCCGAGGCGGTCGACGACTGCGATCGGCACCAGACCGGCAATCCCGCGCCAGCGCTGCCAGCGGTGAAAGGCACGCAGATTGTCGGCGCCCATGATCCAGACAAAATGCACTCCCGGGCAAGCCCGGACCAGATAACTGACGGTCTGATAGGTGTATCGCGTGCCGAGCTGTGCCTCGAGGTCGGTGACGTCGATACGAGGGTGATGAGCAAGTGCGCGCGCGGCCCGCGTGCGGGCGGACAACGGCGCCAAGCCGCGGGTATCTTTCAGCGGATTGCCAGGCGTGACCAACCACCAGACCCGGTCGAGGCCGATACGCTTCATGGCAAGAAGGCAGGCGGCCCGGTGCGCCGCATGTGGAGGATCGAACGTACCGCCGAATAGACCGATGCGCATGCCGGGCGCGTGGATCGGCAAAATAAGACGAGGTTTATCGCCCCTTGAGCCACTGTGACCGTTACGCGGAGCAGGGCGGGCGGCAACCGCACGGGCTGGCGGCGACTCGCGATTCATTCTCGTTAGCAACAGCCCCTTGCCCCATCTCTCGCCCGCCGATCAAAAACGATCGTCCGGCGAACTCCACTCAACATTACGGCCGCGTCTGTCCGTTGCCGCGAATGCGGTATTTGAAACTGGTCAACTGCTCGACACCGACCGGGCCGCGCGCGTGCAATCTGCCGGTGGCGATGCCGATCTCGCCGCCGAACCCGAACTCGCCACCGTCGGCAAATTGCGTCGACGCATTGTGTAAGACTATTGCTGAATCGACTTCACGCAAAAACTTTTCGGCTGCAGCGCGATCTTCGGTCACGATCGCGTCGGTATGGTGCGATCCGTAGCGTTCGATATGGGCGATTGCGGCGTCGAGGCCGTCGACCACTCCGACGGTCAGGATGGCGTCGAGATATTCCGTCGACCAATCGGCTTCGCTCGCCGGCGTCACGCGCGGGTCCGCGGCCTGCGCCGCCTCGTCGCCGCGAATCTGGCAGCCGGCATCGATCAGCATACCAATTAACGGCTTCAGCATTTTCGGGGCGGCTGCCCGGTCGACGAGCAAAGTTTCCGCCGCGCCGCATACGCCGGTGCGGCGCATCTTGGCATTGAGAACGATCGCTTTGGCCATGGGCAATTTGGCAGCGGCGCCGACATAAACGTGGCAGACAGCCTCGAGGTGAGCAAACACCGGAACGCGCGCTTCGGCTTGCACCCGCGCCACAAGATTCTTGCCGCCGCGTGGAACGATGACGTCGATGGCACCGTCGAGGCCGGCGAGCATCATGCCCACCGCGGCGCGGTCGCGGGTCGGTACCAGCGAGATTGCGGCGGGGGGGAGCCCTGCTTCAGACAAGCCTTCACACAGCGCCGCGTGAATCGCGCGCGTCGAATGAAAACTTTCAGAGCCGCCGCGCAGGATCACGGCGTTGCCGGCTTTGACGCAAAGCGCGCCGGCATCGGCGGTGACGTTGGGTCGGCTTTCATAGATCATGCCGACCACGCCGAGCGGGACGCGCACGCGCACAATGCGCATTCCATTAGGACGCCGCCACGACGCCGTGACTTCGCCGACGGGATCTTTCAGCTTGCGAATAGCCTCAATTCCGGCCGCCATGGCCTCGATGCGCGTTGCATTGAGTTGAAGCCGGTCCAGAAAAGCCGGAGTTACACTCGCGGAATCCGCCTCCGCGACATCTTGAGAATTCGCCGCGAGAATCGCCGGTCGCGCGCGGCGAAGGGCGGCGGCCATGCCGGCGAGCGCCCGGTTTTTTCGAGACGCTGGCGCCAACGCAAGCGTACGGGCCGCGTCGCGCGCGTGCCGGCCCATGGTCGTCATGAGCGCATTCAGCGTGCTCGCATTTCCAACGGCGGTGAGCGGCGCGTTCATGGTGTTGGTCCGGCTTAGTTCCCGTTCCTACCATGCCGAGCGGATACGGGCGAGACGGTTCCGCGGGCCGTCTTGTCCACACTGCTCCACAGCGTTCGCGGGGCGGTCACATATTCCATGGAACATGGCCCCGGATTGACACGTTTTGTTCCCTAATCGCCTCACGGAGGGACATCATGGCTTTGCCGAAAAGTCGTTTGGCGGACCGCTTGCCGCGCCAGTTCCCGGTCGGCGCCAGATACGTCGTCGAGGGATATGGCGGCGCGGAAGGACGATTACGCGTCAGCGCACGTTATATCCTGTTGCCAGGCGGCCAACGGATCAACGTCGCGGGTGGGCGGGCTTCGACCTCTACTCGCAGCCGCAGATCGCCGGCGTTGCGGGTTCCATTCAAGGTCCACGGTGGAACCGCGGCTAAAAATTTAACCGGAAGGCGAGGAACCGCCGCGCGCGCGTCACGTTAATGGGGTGGCGCCGGGCGAAGCCCCCCAGCCCCTCACCCTCAATCTCCCGGCGTTGAGCCCCGGCCGCGAAAGCGGCCGGGGTTCCACTTTCCAAACCCCCATAGAACTTAAGCGGCGGTTCGCGGCGACTATGCCGACGGGCGCACCACCAAGTCGTCGCGATGCACCATCTCGGTACGGCCGCGAAAGCCGAGAATGGAAGCGATGTCGGCCGACGAACGGCCTTTGATCTTGCGGGCGTCCTCCACGTCGTAAGCACAGAGACCGCGCGCGACCTCCGCGCCGGCGGGGTCGCGAATAACGACAGCGTCACCGCGAGCAAAGCCGCCATCGACGCTGACAACACCGGCCGGCAACAAGCTCTTTCCGCCGCGCAACGCCGCAACCGCGCCAGCGTCGATCACCAGCGTGCCTTTGGGTTCGAGCGAGCCAGCAATCCACTTCTTGCGCGCCGTCACCGGATTGGCGGCGGTAACGAACCACGTGCAAGGCGCCCCTTCGGCTATGGCCCGTAATGGATGATCGCGTTGGCCCGATGCAATCACCATGTGCGTGCCGGCATGCGTGGCGATCTTCGCCGCTTCGATTTTTGTTTGCATGCCGCCACGCGAGAGCTCGGATGGAGCGGCACCTGCCATTGTCTCGATCTCTGCCGTGATGCGCTCGACATATGGAATGTGACGCGCCGCCGGATTACCGGGCGGCGTGTCATAGAGGCCGTCGACGTCGGAGAGCAGCACGAGAAGATCGGCGCTCGCCATGCTGGCGACCCGCGCCGCCAGCCTGTCGTTGTCGCCATAGCGTATTTCGCTGGTCGCGACGGTGTCGTTCTCGTTGATCACCGGCACAGCGCGCCAGCCGAGCAATGTGTCGATGGTGGAGCGCGCGTTGAGGTAGCGCCGCCGCTCTTCGGTGTCGCCGAGCGTCAACAGGATCTGGCCGGCAATAATGTCGTGCCGCGACAGTGCTTCGGTCCATTGCCGCGCCAGCGCGATCTGGCCGACGGCTGCGGCTGCTTGACTGTCCTCGAGCTTAAGCGGCCCAGCAGCAAGTTTAAGCACCGCGCGGCCGAGCACGATTGCGCCGGAGGAAACGACTAAAACCTCCCGCTTGCTGCGATGAATCTCGGCGATGTCGGCGGCAAGCGATGAAAGCCAACGCTCATTGAGCCGGCCGGCCTGAGCGTCCACAAGCAAAGATGAGCCGACCTTGATGACAATGCGGCGAAAGTCGCCAAGCGAGGGTGTCTTCATAATTTGACTTGTCGAAGCAGGCGAGGGGAGATCACAACTCGGCTTCATGCTCCAGTTGCGACTTATTCTCCAGGCAGTAATAGCCGGATAAGCGGCTTACCAGCTTTCGCCGTTTCCAATCATTGAGGATACGGCTGACATTTTCGCGGGCGATCCCGGCCATCGCTGCGATGTCGCTTTGCCCGATCTTTTGCCGGATGACGATGCGGCCCGAACCGACATCCTGTCCGAAATTTTCAGCAAGTTCGAGCAGCGTCGAGGCAACGCGGCCTTTGAGGGGTAGAAAGCTTCCGGCCGCGATGACGACGTCGGTTTCGCGCAGTCGCGTGGCAAGAATGCGTACCAACGCCTGGTAAACTTCCGGATGGCGTTGTGCGAACGCATCGAATGCTGCGCGGCTGAGAAAACTCAACGCGGTGTCGCGCACCGCGACCACCGAAGCGGAGCGCGGCCTGCTGTCGATCACCGATAGCTCGCCGACAATCGCGCCCGCGCCGAGAAACGCAAGAATCCGTTCGTTGCCGGCGCGTGACACCATAGCCACTTTGAGAAGCCCATCCTCGATCCGGTAGCAACCGTCGCCCGGGTCGTCGGCGAGGAATAGCACCTCGTCGGCGGCGAGCCGCACGGGCTTCGCACCGGTGAACAAATCTGTGGCGAGATGTCCGGGCAAGCCCGACAGCAGGCTCGGGCCCAGACGGGTGCCTTTCGGCATCAGCCCTTCCTCTAGCGCGGCCGCGTTGCGGCAACATGGGGCAGATTTGCCGATAAGAAAAGCCCGCCCGGGGTTGGTCCGGGCGGGCTGGGGTGCTTGGGGACAGTCACCCCGTCGTGGTCGCCAATGGCCCGTGGGCGGGGTCGAGGGTGCGCAGGACCGTGGCGAACCAAGTTCTAGATGCTTTGCAGCAGGTCTCCTCTAAGCAGGTAACGCTTAACCATAACGCGCACGGCGGATGCCGAAGTGACCGGCATCACACAATTCCGCTTTCCGACGAGCGGTTGACGACAATGGCTTTATTTCGAGCAGCGGCGGTGGATATCGCTTCGCGCTCACGCGAGATGGCGAAATCAGCCGGACCGCGCGGCTTCGTTTTTTACTTTTTTTTCGCTGGCGCGCGCACCTTGACGCCGGCGCGGTTCTCTATGGGCTGAATGACGGCGGTGACATCGACTTCCGGCCCGAGTTCATCGCAGGTGCGCTTGAGCACACCAGCGACGGCGTCGATGACATTGGTGGTCACGCCAAGCGCTTCGCGCTCGGCAAGAAAAAGATTGACGTCTTTCGATAGCAAACCGGCCGTGAAGCCGAGATCGAAGGTGCCGGGAAGGATCGCCTTTGCGACTTTGTCCTCCGTCATGGTGTTGCGGCCGGTGCCGGCGTTGATGACCTCGAGCATCAGGTGCGGATCGAGGCCGGCTTTAAATCCCGTCACCAACGCCTCCGCGGTGGCTGTCATCGCTGCGGCTGAAAGCACATTGTTCACAAGCTTCATGGTTTGGCCGGCGCCCGGCCGCTCACCGAGGAAAAAGACCTTGCCGATCACTTTGAGCAGCGGCTCGACGGCTGCGACTTCGGCGCGGGGACCCGAAGCCATGACCGCGAGCGTGCCGCGTTCGGCGCCGGTGACGCCGCCGCTCACCGGGCTATCGATCTGCACGATGTCGCGTGCCGCGAGGAGCTTGAAGACGCGCTCGGCCATCACCGCGCCGGTGGTGGAAAGATCGACGAAACGCTTGATGCGTTTGCCATTGATAACTCCATCCGGACCGGTTGCGACCTGGAGCACGACATCGGGTATCGGCAAGCTCGCCATCACGGTTTCTGCGGCATCCGCGACTTCCGCCGGCGAGCGCATGGCGACCGCGCCCAAAGCGGCGAGATTGCCGATCGCTTCCTGCCGCGTGTCGTAAACGAAAACGCGGTGCCCGGCCTCGACGAGGCGGCGCGCCATGTGCGCGCCCATATTGCCCAGACCGATGAATCCGACGTCCATTTTTTGTCTCTCCCTCATTCCGCTAATATGAGTGCTAGTGGAGCTTTTGGATTTGACATTCGCTTCGCGACATTGCGGCGTAGCGGGTAGCGAATGTCAAATCCGCTCCACTGTAAATTCCGTCCGCACCTTTGCCGTATGTTCGCCGAGCGACGGTACCGGACGATAATGCCGTGAGCTTGAGGCGTGCCGTTCGGCCGGCGCCGGATACGACACCGGACCACTCGGCGTTGCGACCGTGATCATGCGCAAATGCGGATGACGCGCCAGGTCGGCCACGGTGTTGATGGGCGCAAAGGCAATTTCCGCAGCGGCAAGCTTCCGCGTCAGAAGCTCGGCATCCGCGGTGCACGTGATCGCAGCGACCCTGCGGTCGGTTTCGGCGCGGCGTTCGACACGCGCGCGATTGGTGGCGAAGCCGGGATCGGCGGCGAGGCTTGTATCTCCCAGAACCTTTTCGGCGAGCACGCGCCATTCGCGATCGTTCTGGATGCCGATAAGGATTTGGGCACCGTCGCGCGTTGGAAACGCGCCGTAGGGCGCGATCGCCGGATGGGTCAGCCCGACGCGCTGCGGCGGCTTGCCTGCTTCGTGTTGCAGCAACGGAACGGTCATCCAGTCGGCGACGGAATCGAACATAGACACCGACAGCTCCGCGCCTTCTCCGGTTCGCTGCCGCACTATCAAAGCTTCGAGAATGGCCTCGTAGGCGTTCAATCCGGTCGAGACATCGACAACGGACACGCCGACGCGCGAAGGTTCCGTCGTCCCGGTGATGGAGGCGAGCCCGGTCTCGGCTTGAATAAGCAAGTCGTAGGCTTTGCGCTTCGCGAACGGTCCGTCCTCGCCGAAGCCTGAAATCGAACAGCAAATCAGCTCCGGATAATCGCGGCGCAGTCGCGAAATCGGGAAGCCGAGTTTCTCTACGGTGCCCGGTTTGAGATTCTGCACGAATATGTCGGCGCGCTTGAGCATGGCGCGGAGCAAGGTCTTGTCTTCGTCCTTGACGAGATCGAGCACGACGGATTCTTTGCCGCGATTGAGCCAAACGAAGTAGCTGCATTCGCCGTGTGCGAAGCCGTCATAGTAGCGGGCGAAATCGCCTTCGGGGCGCTCGATTTTAATGACGCGCGCACCGGCGTCGGCCAGCCGGCAGGTGCACATCGGTGCCGCGACGGCTTGTTCGAGCGACACGACCAGCAGGCCTGAAAGGGGAGAGGACATTAATACGATCGCGGCAGACCGAGCACGTGCTCGGCGATGTACGACAGAATGAGATTGGTGGAAATCGGCGCCACGGTATAAAGCCGCGTTTCGCGAAATTTCCGCTCGATGTCGAACTCTTCGGCGAAGCCGAATCCGCCATGGGTTTGCACGCACATGTCGGCCGCCGCCCACGACGCTTCGGCGGCGAGGTGTTTGGCCATGTTGGCCTCGGCGCCGCAATCCTTGCCCGCTTCGTAGAGCGCGGCCGCCTCTTGGACCATCAACTCGGCGGCGCGCATGCCGACATAGGCGCGGGCGATCGGAAATTGCACGCCTTGGTTCTGACCGATCGGCCGGCCGAACACCACACGCTCGCGCGCGTAAGCGGCGGCCTTGCGGATAAACCACTTGGCGTCGCCAATGCATTCGGCGGCGATGAGAATGCGCTCGGCATTCATGCCGGAAAGAATGTAACGAAAGCCGTCGCCTTCGGTCCCGATCAAGCTGTCGGCCGGGATACGCACGTTTTCCAGGAAGATTTCGGTAGTGGCGTGGTTCATCATAGTGCGGATCGGGCGGATGGTCAGGCCGTTGCCCTTGTGCTCGCGCATATCGATGAGAAAGACCGAGAGCCCGGCGGTCCGCGATTTTGCTTGCTCGCGCGGCGTAGTGCGGGCCAGCAGCAACATCAGATCGGAATATTCGGCGCGCGAGGTCCAGATTTTCTGGCCGTTGACGATGTAGCCGTCGCCATCGCGCACCGCGGTGGTGCGAAGGCTGAGCGTGTCGGTTCCGGAGGTGGGCTCGGTGACGCCGAACGCCTGCAGCCGCAACTCGCCGCGCGCGATGCCGGGCAGGTACTTCGCTTTCTGCGCGGCGCTGCCGTGACGGAGCACCGTGCCCATAGTGTACATTTGCGCGTGGCACGGAGCGCCGTTGCAGCCGGACGCCTGGATCTCCTCCATAATGGCGGTCGCCGCGCGCATGGTCAGCCCGCTGCCGCCGTATTCCTCGGGGATCAAAGCGGCAAGAAATCCCGCCTTGGTCAAAGCGGTGACGAATTCCCCCGGATAGGCCCGTTCGCGATCGAGTTTTTGCCAATACGTTCCGGGAAAATCGGCGCACAAGGCGCGCACGGAATCGCGGATCGGCGCGAGATCGGTCTCGGTCACCGCGCGAGCTCCGCCCGGCCGTTGTTGATCGCGACCACGTCACGCTCGACGACGCGGGCGCGAAAGCTCACCTGCGCGCCGTCGCGCCACATCTCGGTGCGGATCGTTTCGCCGGGAAACACCGGCGCGGAAAAGCGGCCGGAGAACGACGTCAGCCGCGCCGGATCGTAGCCGCACATTGTCTTGAGGAGCGCGTGGCCGGACACACCAAACGTGCCAAGTCCATGCAGGATCGGCCGGTCGTATCCGGCAGCCTTGGCGGCGACCGGTTCGGCGTGCAGCGGGTTGTAGTCGCCGCTCAGGCGATAGATCAGCGCCATCTCGGGTCGAGTGCCGAGGTCGCACACCATGTCCGGCGCGCGGGCCGGAATGGGATGCGGCGGCGGCGTCGGCCGCGGCGGCCCGCCGAAGCCGCCGTCGCCGCGGCAGAAAATGGTTTGCGTAACAGTCGCGACCGGCGCGCCGGTCGCCTTATCGGTGATTTCACGCTCGGTGAGAAGGAGCGCACCTTTGCCCGCGCCTTTGTCGATGACATCGACAATGCGGGTCCGGCCGATCAACGTGCCGTGGGTCGCGAGCGGATGATGCAGCGTAAAGCCCTGCTCGCCGTTGACCACCATCACCCAGTTGATGCCGCTATCCGGATTACGCGCCAGCGAGCCGCTATGAGCCAGCACCGTCGCCATCGTCGGCAGCACTTTCAAGTCTTTTTCATAGACGAAGGCGAGTTCGTCTTCGTTCATCGGATCGTGGCCGAGCCCAACGCCAAGCGCGTAAAGCATGCAATCCTTCGCGTCGAAGGCTTGTTCGGCCGGCGCGATCTGCAAGGCCATCAGCTTGTCGTAGACGATCGCCATCTCACACCGGGTCCCACGAAAACACGTCCTGCGATCGCTCGAGCGGCGTGAACGAAGCGCCGAATGCGCCCTTGAGCTGCTCGGCGAGCCGTTGCGGCGTCCAGCCATCCGAGCGATGCAGGGTGCGGATCGGGCGGTTGGCGTTGAACAAATAAATCTCATTGTTGCGGGCCGAAAGAATTTGCCCGCTGATGCCGTCGGCCGCCTCGGACGCCAGATAAACCACGAGCGGCGCAACCTTCTCCGGCGTGACTTGGCTTGCGCGCTCGACCCGCGCCTTTTCTTTCTCGTCTTCCGTCGGGATCGACTGCACCATCCGCGTCCAGGCGAACGGCGACACGCAATTCGAGCGCACGTTAAAACGCGCCATGTCAAGCGCGATGCCGCGCGACAGTCCGACAATGCCCATCTTGGCCGCCGCATAATTGGCCTGGCCGAAATTGCCGACCAATCCGGAAGTCGACGTCATGTGCACGTAAGCGCCGGAATTTTGCTCGCGAAAATGCGTCGCGCAGGCGCGGCTCATGATGAAGCTGCCGTTGAGATGGATATTGATGACGTCAGACCAGTCCGACCAGCTCATGCGATGGAAAATGCGGTCGCGCAGGATGCCGGCATTGTTGACCAGAATATCGACGCCGCCGAAGGCATCGAGCGCCGCCTGCACGATCTTGTCGCCGTTAGCGGGGTCACTGATCGAAAGCGTTGAGGCGATGGCTTGGCCGCCGGCTTTTTTGATCTCGTCGACAACGCCATGCGCCGGGCCGGCATCGGTGCCGGCGCCTTCGAGGCTTGCGCCGATGTCGCAGACGACGACGCGCGCACCTTCCTGCGCCATCAGGAGCGCAATGCCGCGCCCGATGCCGCGCCCGGCGCCGGTGACGATCGCGACTTTGCCGTCGACGATGCCGGGCATGCTCACTTCCCCCAAACCTCCTGAGCGACTTCGACGATCATCTTGAGCTTGGCCCATTCTTCCTCCTCGGCCAACGTGTTGCCTTCCTCGGTGGAGGCGAAGCCGCATTGCGGCGACAGGGCGAGCTGGTCGAGGCTGGTGAACTTTGCCGCCTCCTCGAGGCGGCGCTTGATCGCGTCCTTGCTCTCGAGCTGCCCGGTTTTCGTGGTTACCAGACCGAGCACGGCGATGCGGCTCTTTTGCAGCCGCTTGAGCGGCTCAAAGCCGCCGGCGCGATCGCTGTCGTATTCCATGAAATAGCCGTGCACCTTGATCTTGTCGAACAGCACTTCCTGCATCGCGTCGTAGCCGCCCGTCCCCATGAACGTCGACTTATAGTTGCCGCGGCACAAATGCATGGTCACGGTCATGTCAGAGGGAATATCCGACATCGCTTCGTTGATGAGCTCACCGTAGACGTCACCAAGATAGTCCGGGTTGTCGCCGCGGTCGGTCATCTGCTTGCGGTATTTCGGATCGCAGAGCATGGCGATGAATACTTCGTCGAGCTGCAAATAGCGGCAGCCGGCGTCGGCGAAGGCGCGCACCGCCTTTTTGTAGGCCTGGCCGAGATCGGCGAAGAACTTGTCGAGTGTCGGATAAATATCTTTGTTGATCGGCGTCGGGTTCGGGCGGCCATACAGCGCCGATGGCGCCGGGATGGTTATTTTCGGTGTGCGCTGCGTGTGCGCCTTCACGAACTTGAAGTGCTCGATCATCGGATGGCTGGAGAAGCCGATCTTGCCGGTGACTTTTACGCCTTCATTGCGGGTCGTCACCGCGGAGAAGGCGACGCCGGCATCCATCACATGGCGCTCGACGCCATCGAGGCCCCAAAGAAAGTCGAGATGCCACCACGAGCGGCGGAACTCACCGTCGGTAATGGCGTGCAGGCCGACGGCTTCCTGCTTCTTGATGATGGCTTCGATCTCGCGGTCTTCGACGGCTTTGAGCGCTGCGGCATCGATCTCGCCCTTGGCGAAACGTTCGCGCGCTGATTTCAGCGCGGCGGGCCGCAACAGGCTGCCGACGTGATCGGCGCGGAACGGTGGCCTAGTTCGTTGCATGTTAACCCCACACTTCTTCTGCGATTTCCACGATCATCCGCAGCTTAGCCCATTGCTCGTCCTCGGAGAGCACGTTGCCTTCCTCAGTCGAAGCAAATCCGCATTGCGGCGACAGGCAGAGCTGATCGAGCGGGGCGTATTTAGCCGCCTGCTCGATACGTTTCTTGATCTCGTCGCGGCTTTCCAGTCCGCCGCTCTTGCTGGTCACAAGGCCGAGCACGGCGGACTTGCCTTTAGGCAACAGTCGCAACGGCTCGAAACCGCCAGCCCGGTCGCTGTCATATTCCATGAAATAGCCGTGCACATTGATGCCGTTGAACAGCACCTCGGCAACCAGCTCGTAGCCGCCGCTGGCGACAAAGCTCGAGCGGAAATTGCCGCGGCACAGATGCATGGTGATGGTCATGTCGTGCGGGATGTCGGAAATCGCGGCATTGATCATGCGCGCGTAGATCGCCGGCAACGCGTCTGGGTCCTCGCCGCGCGCGGTTATATGTCCGCGTAGCGATGGGTCGCAGAGATAGGCCAGGTTCACTTCGTCGAGCTGCAGGTATCGGCAACCGGCGTCGGCGAAGGCGCGCACCACCTTGCGGTAGGATTCGCCGAGGTCGCGATAAAAATCTTCCATCGCCGGGTAGATGTCTTCCGGCACCGCGTCGCGGCCGTAGCGGAAATGCAGCGAAGAGGGCGACGGAATGGTCACTTTCGCGGTCGCCGTGGTGTGCTCGCGCAAAAAACGGAAATGCTCCACCATCGGATGCGGCGCCGCCGCGCCAAGTTTGCCGGTGACGCGCAGCAAATAAGGTGGCGGCTGCGGGCCCTGCGCGTTGAATTTTATCTTGCGCTCGCCGAGATAGCATTCCACGCCCGGCAGGCGCTCCAAGAAATCGAAATTCCAGGAGCGGCGCCGAAACTCGCCATCGGTGACGGCCTTGAGCCCGATCGCTTCCTGCTTCTCGATCAGGGCTTCAATCTCGCGGTCTTCCGCGGCGGTCAGCGCGTCGGCGCTTATTTCGCCGCGCGCGTGCTTCTCGCGAGCCGCTTTCAGCGTCGCGGGCCGCAGCAGGCTGCCGACGTGATCGGCGCGGAACGGCGGCTTCGCTCGTTCCATTCGCTAGCCCCAGACCTCGTCGGCAAGCTCGACCACCATGCGCAGCTTGGCCCATTGTTCTTCCTCGGACAGCGCATTGCCTTCCTCGGTCGACGCGAAGCCGCACTGCGGCGACAGGCAGAGCTGATCGAGCGCGACATATTTGGTCGCCTCATCGATCCGGCGCTTGACGTCGTCTTTCTTTTCCAATTTGCCGAACTTCGAAGTGACAAGCCCGAGCACCAGTTGTTTGTTGCCTTTGGGAAAATACCGCAGCGGCTCGAAACCGCCGGCGCGGTCGGTGTCGTATTCGAGGAAATAGCCGTCGAGATCGGTGTTGCCGAGAAGCTGTTCGGCGACGAACTCGTAACCGCCGGACGCGATGAAGGTCGAACGGAAATTGCCGCGGCATGAATGCATGGTGATGACCATGTCGGCGGGGCGGCCTTCAAGCGCGGCGTTGGTCGCGCGCGCGTAAAGCTGCGGCAGCGTATCGGGATCGTCGCCGCGCTCCTTGGAATGCGAGCGCTCGCTCGGATCGCAGGCCATCGCCCAGGCGGTGTCGTCGAGCTGCAAATAGCGGCAGCCGGCGTCGTAAAAGGCGCCGATTGCCGCGCGGTAGGCTTTGCCTACATCGGCAAAGAAACCGTCGAGGTCGGGATAGATTTCTTTGCTGATCGCGGCGCGGCCTTGGCGGAAATGCAAAGTGCTCGGTGCCGGTATGGTCATTTTCGGCGTGACACGGGTATGCGCCTTGAGAAACTTGAAATGCTCCAGCATCGGATGGCCGGAAAAGCCGACCTTGGCGTCGATCTTGAGCGCGTGCGATTTGGTCATCACGCCGTGGAACTGAATGCCGCGATCGGCGGTGTACATTTCCACGCCGTCGAGTCCGCGGAAAAAATCGAACTGCCACCAGGTGCGGCGCAATTCGCCGTCGGTCGCAAGCTTTAAGCCCAACTCTTCCTGCTTGCGGATCACCCGCTCGATTTCCCGGTCCTCGATCGCAGTCAAAGCCTGCGCCGTGATCTCGTTACGGTCGCGCTTGGCGCGCGCCTCTTTAAGTGCTTGCGGCCGCAGCAGGCTGCCGACATGGTCGGCGCGGTATGGCGGCGTGGTCCGTTGCATGGCGTCCTCCCGTTGCGGCGCTGTTCGTTCTTGAGCGAAGAGGGCGCGGCGGCTTAACTGCGATTTAGCAACGCGCCGAAGCGGGTGTAAACCCGTTGCATCAAACGCATTCAACGCGGAAACTCATGGCTCGTCCGCGTGCAACGCAAGGAGGAGGAACGCCATGCCGCCGGTGCTTCGGCTTTTCGAGGATACATTGGCGAATGACGGCGCCGAACACTCGCTGCCGGCGCGGCCGTACATGATTTACGTGGTGCAGGGCTCGATCGCCATTGCCGACCGGATCGCACAACGCGACCAGGGCTTGAGCGGCGAGGCTGCGGCACATATCAAGGGCGGCCCGGAAGGCGCGACGCTGTGGCGCTGGGAATTTGCCGCCGACGGCTCGGCCGCCGCCGCACCGACCGGAAGCGCCGTCGTTTCGCGCGAGAAGTTTGCGGCGCGACTCGATGCGCTGCCCGAAGGTCCGCTTCTTCTGCGCGGCGACAGCGTCGCCTTTCCGCCGGGGGGCTGCGCCTATCTGCACCGCCATCAGGGGCCGGGTATCCGCTGCCTCCTCGAAGGCGGCATCCGCATCGACACCCATGGCCGCTCGACGTCGTACGGTCCCGGCAGCCCGTGGTTCGAAGCGGGTCCGGAGCCGGTATTCGCGCAAGCCACCGACCGGCCGACGCGTTTCATCAGGACCATGATCCTGCCGATGGCGTATCTGGCGCGAAGTTCGGTCGAGTATCTGCGCGAGGAGGACAAGGCGAAGCCGAAATCGCAGAGCTATAAGATCTACGCCGACATGCCGCTCTAAGTGGACTTCGGACGGAGAATCGGCGCCTCATAAGGCGGCAGCGGCGGAGTGGGTACTTAAATTCGGGCTTGCTTTTTCCTCCACGCGCAAAGAAGTTGGCGGCGGGCGGGTCGTCACCTCGTGATTTCCAGATTGAGCCGGGGCCAATTTCTTGCAGGCGCTGTCATTGCGGCGCTTGGCTTGGCGTATCTGCCGTTGTTCGAATATAAAACCGCTTGGCTCGGACAAGGCGACATACAGGTCTTTTTTCGTGCTGGCTGGGCGATCTGGAGCGGCTTTCCGCTTTATCAGGTCACTGATTACCACGGCTGGAGTTACCATTACCCGCCCACCTTCGCGCTCCTCATGGGTCCGTTTGGCGATCCGCTCCCTGGACATCCCAGGCTTTGGTGGGCGATGCCGTATCCGGTGGCCACGGCCGTCTGGTATCTCCTGAGTGTCGCATTCGCGATCGCCGCGACTCAGACTTGGGCCACGGCGCTGGAACGCACCCGGCCGCTCACGAACCAAACAGAATTTTCGCGATTCGCGCTGCGGTTCGGGTCGTTTGCCGGAGTAATCCCCTACATCGGGGATGGTCTGGCGCGTGGGCAACCGACCACGCTCTTGTTGCTGCTGTGTGTCGGCTTTCTCGTCCTTTACACCGAAAAACGCATGGCGTTCGCCGCGTTTGCGCTTGCGCTTGCTGTCGTCATCAAACTTTTCCCTGTCGCGTTGGTGTTGTTACCGTTGCTGCGACGTGACCTAAAATGCCTGGTGTGGATTGCCATCTGGTGCATTGTTCTTTTGCTTGTTTTACCGGCGATCTGCATCGGAGCTTCGGCGACGGTCGATCTGTACAAAGCGATGTGGGCCGATCATCTCGCCGCGATTCTCAGCGGTTCCTCCAATGCTAAGTTTATTCGCGAGACCGACCCGGGCGGACATGATGTCGTCAGCATTGGCGGCGCATTGGCGCGCATCGCCGCAGGGCGCTGGTTCACGGGACAGCCATTGCCGGCTTGGGCTTCGATCTCTCAGTACGTGTTTGACGCGGGTCTCATCGCCGCGGTCGCTGTTCTTGGCCGCGGCGGTTTCTGGGACTGGCGCCGTCCGCAACCCGCGTCGGCCTATCCGTTGTTGGTCGCTGGAGCGGTGCTCGTTGCCGCCATGCCCATCATGATCACGCTGGCGAAGCCAAATTACGTCACGTTGGAAGTCCCGTTGCTCGGCGTGCTGATCATTGAAACGTGGCGGCGCAGGGGTGAAATCATCGTAACGCCCGGCATGATCGCTTGGGCGGCGTTTGCCTGGTTCGCAATGATCCAGCTTGAGTTGCATTGGGTCGTGTTGATTCTTGCCGCACCGATGACCCTGGCCATCCTTTGGCTCCTCATCAAAGGTCTGGCGCTGATGGCGGAGCTCTCGGCTGAGCCGCACACGCCGTGGCGCCCTGCTGCGGAAGTTTCGCCCGAGGAGCAGCCGGCAACTAGCCACTGAACTGGCGGCGCCATCAAGGCCCGCGGCAGCGAAGCGCTTAGCTTCGTGTTGCCGAAATTCGACCCTTGAGAAGGATTAGTGGTGCCGCGGAAGGGATTCGAACCCCCGACCCCCGCATTACGAATGCGGTGCTCTACCAGCTGAGCTACCGCGGCTTACCGCCGATATTGCTAGATATTCTTTCTCCGCGCCACTGCCGTAGCATCCATTTGCTACCCAAATGCTACATTTTGCAGCGCTGCGGGGTTTCTCTAGCCTCTGCCGCGGCGCCTCGTCAACGCGCCAGTCGGGGTTGGCCTGGAGCGAGTGGCGAACGTGCGCGTCGCTAGTTCCGCGCGACTGCGATGCTCACGCCTTCTCGTAGAGTTCTTTCAGCAGCGGCCGGCAGGCTTCCGCCTGTGCGATGCTTTTGTCGGCGACGCGCCGCGCGCGCTCGCAAAGCTCTTCGATATTCCGGCGCACTCTGGGCGTCCTGCAGCACATCGTAAGGCGATACCGCGGACGCTGGGCAAGCGCGAACAACGGCTTATTGCATTACGGAATCGTCATCATCACCGATTGTTCATCTGCCGAAAATAAAGCTCGGCACGCCGGCCGCGCCGATGCGATGATCGCGAATTATTGGTCCGGCGGCGCTTCGTTGCGGAGCTTGAAACGCTGGATTTTGCCGGTAGCCGTTTTCGGCAGTTCGGCGCGAAACTCGATCCAACGCGGGTATTTGAATGCGGCAAGCTTTTCTCGGCAATGGTCCTGTAGCACGCGCACGGTGCCGTCGCCCGCTTTCTCCTGCGATTTGAGCACGACAAAAGCCTTGGGTTTGATCAAGCCATCGATGTCCGGCCAGCCGACGACGGCGGCTTCGAGCACGGCGGTATGGCTCTGCAACGCCGCCTCGACCTCGAACGGCGAGACATAAATGCCGCCGACCTTGAGCATGTCGTCGCGCCGCCCGCAGTAAACGAAATAGCCGTCTTCATCTTCGATGTATTTGTCGCCGGAGCGGGTCCACTCGCCGAGGAAGGTCGCGCGGGATTGCTCGCGATTATTCCAGTACATGAGTGCCGCGGTCGGCCCGCGCACTTGCAATTCGCCCATTGTGCCGCGTGTCGTGACCACCTGGCCATCGTCGTCGACCAGACGGATGTCATAGCCGGGCAACGGCTTGCCGCTCGTGCCGTATTTCACCTCGCCGGCGCGGTTGGAGAGAAAGATGTGCAGCATTTCGGTTGAGCCGAGGCCATCAAGAAGGTCGATGCCATAGCGCTCGCTCCAGCGCCGGCCGACGTCTGCGGGCAGCGCTTCGCCGGCGCAGATGCAAACGCGCAACTTCACTTCGGCGCGTTGCGGTGCCGCACTGCTGGCGAGAAAGGCAGCGCAAAACGTGGGCACGGCAAAAAACACGGTGACTTGACGTTTTTTGAGAATGTCCGCCACCAGTTCCGGCGTCGGCCGCTGCGGCGACAGGATCGTCGTCGCGCCGGCGGACAGCGGAAAAGTCAGCGCGTTGCCGAGCCCGTAGGCAAAGAACAGTTTCGCCACCGAATAACAGACGTCGCTTTCTTTGATGCCGAGAATCGGCTTGCCGTAGAGATCGTCAGTCAATTTCAGATCGGCGTGAGTGTGCACGGCGGCTTTCGGCTTGCCGGTCGAGCCGGAAGTGTAAAGCCAAAAGCAGATGTCATCTTGTACGGTCGGCGCGGTGATTTGCTCGGGTGGTGCTTCGCCAAGCAAGTCCTCGAAGCGTGGATGACTAAATCCGTTGTCCCCCGAGACGACGACATGCGCGAGATCGGAGCTGGCCCCGATCACATTGGCGAATTTCGGGAAAAGTTCTTCGGAGACGATAAGCGCGCGTGCGCGACTGTCTTCGAGCATGAAGCGGTAGTCGTTTTCGGTCAGGAGCGTGTTGAGCGGGACCGGCACTACGCCGGCCTTGATGGCGCCAAGGAAGGCGGTCGGCCAATCGATGCCATCGAGCAAACAGATGATGATGCGCTCCTCGCGGCGGAGGCCGAGCGAGCGCAGCACGGCGCCGAAGCGGTCGACGCGCTCGGCCAACGCGCCATAGCTCCAGCCTTGGCGCGCATCGATATAGGCGAGCTTGTCGGCGCGGCCAGCCGCCAAATTGCGGTTTAGAATATCGGCGGCGAAGTTGTAGTCGCGCGGCACGGCGGCGTCGGGCACCTGCGCCTGCAAGCTCGACCGAGCGATATTCATCGCGGCGTTTCCTCAAGGCGGGCAGGAGCCTTACGCATGGCCCATTCTTGCCCACCGCAAAGCTATTATGCCGACACCGAAATTTGCCGGCAAGGCAATGTCAGCGCGGCAAAATTGCGCTAAGGAAAACACCGTCAGCAAAAAAGGCCGCCGGAGCCGAATTTGATGTCAAGCCGCGATCGTATTCTTACTACCCACGTTGGCAGTCTGGTTCGCCCTCCCGAACTGACCCGTTACATCGAAGCCATCGATGGCGGCGTCAAAGTCGATCAGGCGGCATTCGATCGCTGTCTGTCGCATTCCGTCGCCGAAGTGGTGAAACAGCAGCACGACGTCGGCGTTGACATCGTGAGCGACGGCGAGTTCGGTAAATTCCGCAGCTGGTCGTTCTACGTGCTCGACCGTCTCGGCGGCATCGAGGAACGCGACATCGAAGTGCCGCGCGGCGCCGGACGCGACCAAAAGAAATTCGCCGATTTCTACGCCGAATATTTTCCGACGCAAAAGCTGCCAAAGCGCGGCACGGTGGTTTGTGTCGGGCCGTTGACCTACAAAGGTCAGGCGGCGCTGCAAAAGGATATCGCCACCTTTAAGGCCGCGCTTAAGGGCGTCGACGTGGCCGACGCGTTCTTGCCCGTCGTTGCGCCGGCCAGCGCCGTGCCGCGGCACAACAACGAATATTACAAGAGCGACGAGGAGTTTTTGTTCAAGCTCGCGGAAGCGTTGCGCGAGGAATACAAGGCGATCATCGACGCCGGACTGATGGTGCAGATCGACGACGCGTTCCTGCCCTATATGTTCGACGTGGCGTTTGCCGCCGACCAGCTCGAGCCATATCGCAAATGGGCGGCTTTGCGCATCGAGGCGCTCAACCATGCGCTCGAGGGATTGCCGGAAGAAAGAATCCGCTACCACATCTGCTGGGGCAGCTTTAACACGCCACACGCCACCGATATTCCGCTCAAGGATATTGTCGATCTCGTCCTGCGCGTGAAAGTGGGCGGCTATTGCATCGAGATGGCCAATCCTCGGCACGAGCATGAATGGCGGGTCTGGGAAGCGGCGAAACTGCCGGCGGGGAGGCAGCTCATTCCCGGCGTCGTCAGCCACGCCACCAACGTTGTCGAACACCCTGAACTCGTCGCGGAACGGCTGGTGCGCCTCGCTCGGCTGGTCGGTCGCGAGAACGTGTTAGGCGGTACCGATTGCGGCTTCGCGCAATCGCCGCACGTCAAGCGCGTTCATCCGTCCATCATGTGGGCGAAGCTCGAAGCGCTGGCCGAGGGTGCGCGCTTGGCCAGCCGCGAGTTGTGGAGCTAAGGTTTTTTCAGTCAGTAGCAGAGGCCCTTATCATGATTGTCAGTCGCGATCGCATCCTAACCACCCATGTCGGCAGCCTGCCGCGCAATGAGCGTTTGAGCGAACTTTTGGTTCGCCGCGAAGCGGACGAACCTTACGAGGAGGCCGAGCTCGACGCCGAAATGGACAAGGCCGTCCGGCATGTGGTCGCAAAGCAGAAAGAGGCGGGCATCGACAGCGGCAACGACGGCGAGCAGCAGCGCGTCGGCTTTCAGACTTATGTGCCGGAGCGCATGTCGGGCTTCGGCGGCGAATCGAAGCGCCGCCGCGGGCAGGAATTCGAGGAATTTCCCGAGCTGGTACAAAACCTCGCGCGCCGCTTTCCCAATGTGAGCCGCCAGCAGAACGCGCCGCAGGCGCAGGGCGAGCTGCACTATCACGATACGTCGGCGATCGAGCACGAGATCGCGCGGTATCTGCGCATTGCCGGCGAAGGCAAACCGTTCGTAGAAAATTTTATGACCGCGCCGTCGCCGGGAATTATTGCATCCACCATGCTCAACGCCTTCTACGACACCAACGAGGCTTATCTCGCCGCGATTGCGCGCGAGATGCGCCACGAATACTTGGCCATTCACAAAGCCGGACTGGTCCTGCAAATCGACGCCCCCGATCTCGCCATGGATCGCACCATGTTCTATCGCGACGGCACAGACGCCGATTTCATCAAGGCGGTCGAGTTACACGTGGCCATGATCAACAAAGGCATCGCCGGCATCCCGCGCGACCGGGTGCGGCTGCATATTTGCTACGGCAATTGGGAGGGCCCGCACATCCACGACATCGCGCTGGAAAAAATCCTGCCGCCACTCTACGGCGCGGAGGTCGGCGCACTGTCGATCGAATTTTCCAATCCGCGCCACGCGCATGAATATGCGGCGCTCAAGCGCGTGCCGTTTCCCAAGGATATGATCCTGATACCCGGCGTGGTCGAAAGCACGAGCAATTTCGTCGAGCATCCGGAAGTGGTGGCGCGCCGCATCGAAGAAGCGGTCGCGGCTATCGGCGACCGCGAGCGCGTCGTTGCGTCGACCGATTGCGGCTTCGGCACGTTCACACGCCGTGAATGGGTGATCGAGCCGGCGGTGTGGCTGAAGCTTAAATCGATCCGCGACGGCGCCGACATCGCCTCGGCACGGCTGTGGGGACGCAAGACCGCCGCGTAAGCAAAGCATTGCTGTGAGGCTGCCGCGGCTCCAGTCGCGGGCCTATAATGTTCGCGAGTAGGGGGAGGAATGCGTCATGGATGATATCACCCGCGACCCGACAACGATCCGCGCCGAGGACGTCAACCCGCGATACAATTGGGGCCGGCATTTGCCGGCGCTCGGCATCATGGGTGTCGATTTCGAAGAACGCGTCGATTACCGCCGCATGCACCGCTACCGGCTCGGCCGCGCCCAGGCCGCGCTGGAAGCGTCCGATCTCGGCGCGCTGCTGTTGTTCGACGACAACAACATTCGCTATGTCACGTCGACCAAAATCGGCGAGTGGGCGCGCGACAAGCTTTCCCGTTGGACGCTGTTGACGCGCGGCGGCGACCCGATTCTTTGGGATTTTGGCTCTGCCGCGGTCCACCATCGGCTCTATTCGCCTTGGCTCAAGCCGGAGAATTGCAGAGCCGGCCTGGTCGGCTTGCGTGGCACCGTCGATCCTGCCTTCGGCTTGATGAAGCATCACGCCGAGGAAATAGCTTCGATTTTGAAGTCAGCCGGTGTCGCCAAGATGCCGGTCGGTGTCGACATCATCGAACCGCCGATGATGTTCGAGCTGGAAAAGGCCGGGCTCAAGGTCAAAGACGGGCAGCAGGTCATGCTCGAAGCCCGCGAGGTGAAATCGGCCGACGAGATCGCGTTGCTCAATCGCGCAGCCGCCATGGTCGACGGCGCCTACCATCTGATCAACGAAGAGCTCAAGCCCGGTATCCGGGAAAACGACATGGTCGCGCGGGTCAACGAGTTCCTGTATCGCCACGGCTCCGATGACGTCGAAGCCATTAACGCCATTTCCGGCGAGCGCTGCAATCCGCATCCGCACAATTTCACCGACCGGATGGTGCGGCCGGGGGATCAGGTGTTCTTCGATATCCTCCACAGTTTCGTGGGTTACCGGACCTGCTACTACCGCACCTTCAATGTCGGCCGCGCCACGCCATCGCAGCGCGACGCCTATAAGAAATGCCGCGAATGGCTCGATCTCGCGATCGATCTGATCAAGCCCGGTGTGACCACCGACGAAGTGTGCAGCGTGTGGCCGAAAGCGGAGGAATTCGGTTTCCCCGACGAACTGTCGGCGTTCGGGCTGCAATTCGGCCATGGGCTCGGCTTGAACCTGCACGAGCGGCCGATCATCAGCCGGGTCGTTTCGATGGACCATCCGACCGTGATCAAGGAAGGCATGGTGTTCGCGTTGGAAACTTATTGCCCGGCGAGCGACGGGTATTCGGCGGCGCGCATCGAGGAGGAGGTTGTCGTCACCGACAAGGGCCGCACCGTGATCTCGTTGTTTCCGGCTGAGGAGTTGCCGATCGCCGCGAGATATTGAGTACGCGAAGCTTCTCGCGCGGCGTTAGTGCTGGCCGAACAGCTTATTGAGCAGCCA
>Ga0209169_10000019_pt1 | contig 93374 bp, 79 predicted proteins | sample HubBroMetageWRM4_FD_188346 | JGI IMG/M metagenome (GOLD analysis project Ga0209169, IMG submission 188346) | Warmed soil microbial communities from the Hubbard Brook experimental Forest, New Hampshire - Hubbard Brook CCASE Soil Metagenome WRM 4... | ecosystem: Environmental > Terrestrial > Soil...
ACGGGATCGTCGTGAAAGTCCGCGCGCACGTTAGGGCCGCCGACCACCATCACGGTCATATCGCCGTCCTCGAATACCTTCTTATTGCCGACCGGCGGTTTTAGGAGGTGTTCGTTTTCAGTGATCCATTTCTGAAAGTTGAAAGCCTTAAGCCGTCCGGTTTTCATGACGTCTCTCCCTTATTGCGCGGCCGACGCTTTCTGCGGCGTTGCCGCACGCAATCCGCATGCCGCGAAGGCGCGTCGGATCGCCTCTCTCTCGGCGCCGGTCAATTCGAGCATTGGCAAGCGCACACGCCCGCCTGTCTGCCCGAGCAGTTCTTGCCAATATTTGGAGTGAGCAGGGGGCTTTTCGGCCGGCCGCGTCCGCTGAAACGCTTCGCGCACCGGTTCAAGACTGTCGCGGACTGCTTTCGCCTTAGCGATCTCGCCTTTGAACGCAAGATCGGTGTAATCACGCATGCGGTGGTCGCTTTTGGTCTGGTACAGGTAGGGTGGCGACGAGCACAGATAGAGCCGCCAGCCCAGCTCGACAATGTTGTCGAACCACTCGGCTTCCGAGGCGGTACTAACAAGGATTTTGTCTCCGACCATTTGCGTGAGCTGGACGTACATGGGTCGCGGCACGCTATATTTGATGGCCACGATATTCGGCAGCTCGGCGATCCGTGCGCACAATTCCGGACTCATGAGATAGCCTGAATCTTCGTGGCTCCACATCGCGATTCCGATGTCGACCTGCTCGGAGATCGTCTTGTAATACCGATAGAGGGTTTCGTCGCGGGCAGTAAGGAAGTGCAACACCGGCGCGTGCACCACAATGTAGGGTGCGCCCGCCGATTGTGCATGCCGCGCCAATTCGATCACGGTGTCCATGTTCTGGTCGGAACAGGATGCGATGACTCCGGCCGTTTCGCCGATTTCGTCAAGGGTTATTTCGACAATGCGTTTGCGCTCGGCAAGCGACATCGAAAAGAATTCACTCTGTTTGCCGCCGACGAAAATACCGTCGATGCCGAGGTCGTCGATCCAGTGGCGCAAATTTCGGCGAAAAGCTTGTTCGTCGATCGCAAGGTCATCGGCAAATGGGACCAGCGCTGCCGCCCAAATGCCCTGCATGTGGGTCCGCGCGTAGGCTTTGGCGTCCTGGCGGGAATATTGTTTCATTTTTCCGTTTCTACTTACCGTCGGCCCGCATGCGCCAAATTTCTTCGCTGATCAGCGGCGTGTCGGTATGACGTATACCAAAGGCGATAGCGCGTCGACGGCAGCTCTGACAAATGCGGCAGGCCCTTAGCGTGCCGAGTTCTCCGAACCTTTCGGGCCTACCCAAGGTTTAGCGGCTAAGAACGAACGTCAGCTTGCGCCCGCTTCGCCTCGCCTGTTAACGTGGCACATCAACCACGCGGCCGACGGCGTCCGCCAGAAAATAAAATTCCGAGGAGACGGCCATGAAAGTCACGATGTTTCATTTCATGCCCTACCGCGATCTGCCGGAAAGCTTTCCGGACAAGCTCCATTCGGCCTGGATCGATGCACCGTGGTGGCAATACGGCGATGCCAACAAGGTCACCGACGTTTACAACTGGTCGATCGACGAATTGATGCTGGCGGCGAAGCTCGGCTTTGATGGAGTCGGTACCAACGAGCATCATCAGAATCCGTACGGGTTCATGTGCAATCCGAATCTTTTTGGGGCGATCCTCGCCAAGATGACCCGCGATCAGGGGCTGGACCACGTCGCGTTGCTGCAACTCGGCGCTACGATCTCGTCCTGTCCGCCGATCCGGCTCGCCGAGGAATACGCCGTGCTCGATTGCCTGAGCGGCGGACGATTGATCGCGGGCTTGCCGACCGGGCTCGGTGCTGACGTGTCGATCAGCAACGGCATCACGCCGATGGAGCACCGCGAACGTTGGCGGGAAGGCATCGACCTCATGCTCAAAGCATGGACCGCCAAGGAGTTCTTCGCCTGGAACGGGAAATACACCCAACTCCCGAAAGTGAATCTGTGGCCCCGACCAGTGCAGGAGCCGCATCCGCCGGTCCTCATCCCGGGCGCGGCCAGTTCATCGACCTGGGATTATTGCCATGAGCGCAATTTTCCCTACGCGTACCTGAGTTATTTCGGCGGCAAATCATCCGAAAACGTTATGGACCGGTTCTGGGACCGTGCTGCGGCGAAGGGCAAAGACGCCAATCCATACCGCGCCGCGTTTCTGCAGATTGTCGGCGTCGCCGAGACCGACCGCAAAGCCGAAGAGGAGTTCGGCAAGCACGTCGAGTATTTCTATCACAAGCTCCTGCATCAGCCGCTCGGTTACATCGCGCCGCCCGGCAACGCCGACTACAAGAGCCTGCTGAACGTTCTGACGGCCGGGAAGAAATTGCTGACGATCAGCGACTTCACCACCGACCTGAAGCCTCTGAAAGCCAAGGACATGATCGAGCGCGAATTCGTCGTCGTTGGCAGCCCAGCGACGGTGCGCGACAAGCTCACCGCCATCGCTAAGCGGCTCAACGTCGGCCATCTCATGGTGGCGCTGCAATTCGGTTCGCTGCCGCACGCGGGCGCCAAGAAAAATATCGAATTGTTCGCGCGCGAGGTGCTCCCGCATCTGCAGAAGCTGTGGGAAGACCAGCCGTGGGAAAATCATTGGTGGCCGAAGAAGCTGCGCAAGCGTCCGGCGCGGCAGCGCGAGATGGCGACCGCCTGATCGACGTCGCTATACGGCTGACGATGTCTTAGCCGCAAATCGCACATCTCTCTCCTGATTGGAATTGAGCCATGGTCACCGCCACAGTGAAGACGATCCCGGTCAAGCATTGCAACTTCGAAGCCAAGGTGAAAACCGCCGGCAGCGGACCGCCGCTTCTCTATCTGCACGCGGCCGGCGGGCCGATCTGGGATCCGTTCATAGAGGGCTTGTGCGAGCGCTACACGGTTTACGCTCCGCATCATCCAGGCACCGGCGAAACGGCGCGTGATGCAATCTATTCCGTCGAAAACTTGTGGGATCTCTTGTTGATCTATGAGGAGACGCTGGACGCGCTCGGACTAAAATCTGTGCCGGTCATCGGCACGTCGTTTGGCGGTATGATGGCGTGCGAACTTGCGGCTCATCAGCCAAATCGCGTGAGCAAGCTGATCGTGCTCGATCCGATCGGTTTATGGCGCGAGGATGCGCCGGTTGCGCACTACATGCTGATGCCGCCCGATAAGCTCGTGGCGACACTCTACAAGGATTTGGGTTCGCCGGCGGTGCAGGCGGCGTTGAAAATGCCCGACGACCCCAATGAAGTTGCCGTGGTGACCGCCGATCTGGTCTGGGCGCTCGGTGCGACCGGCAAGTTCGTGTGGCCGATACCGGATAAGGGCCTCAAGAAGCGCCTGCACCGGGTGAAGGCGCCGACGCTGATCGTCTGGGGCGAAGACGACGCGCTGGTCTCATCGGTCTACGCCAAGGAATTCGCGTCGCGGATCGCTAACGCACGGATCGAAATCATCAAAGATTGCGGTCATGTGCCCCAAGTCGAGCGGCTCGAGGTGCTCGCGCCAATCGTCGCGAAATTTCTAGAGAGCTAGGGCATGAGCCGCAGCCGCCGGCGGCACCCGGGGGAAGGCGTTGAAAACTCAGAACTAAAACTCGCAATTGACGCAAATTCAGTTTTGGCTAAGGTTCACTTGGGCAGCAGCCCCGGCCCGTCAGGCTCGGGCTTTTAGAAACACAACATTGCCTGTTTGAACCGCCGGCGGTTCACTTTGGAGGAGACAACGGACATGCTTGATAGGAAGAAATCAGCCCAGAAATCCGGGCTGTCGCGGCGCGGTTTTGTTGCAGCTACCGCCGCTGGCGCGCTTTCACCGCTCGTTTCCGGGCGCGGAGTTTGGGCCGCGGATTCGGAGAATGTCATCCGCGTCGGTTTCGCCAGTCCGCGCACCGGCAATCTGGGAACGTTCGGTGTCGGTGACGGCTATTTGACCGATCAAGTTCGCAAGGCGCTCGATAAGGGTCTGAAGGTCGGCGACAAGACCTACAAGGTCGTGCTGCTCGATCGGGATACTCAATCTGATCCCGCGCGGGCTGGCCAGATCGCCAAGAGCCTCATTAGCAGCGACAAGATCGATTTCATGCTCGTGACCTCGACCCCCGAGGTGGTGAATCCTGTGGCCGACGCCTGCGAAGCGGCGGGCGTGCCTTGCCTTTCGACGGTCATGCCCTGGGAGGCTTGGTATTTCGGTCGCGGAGGCAAGCCTGGTCAGCCGTCGCCTTTCAAATGGACATACCACTTCGCCTTTGGCGGCGCGCAGTTCGCTGGATTGTATCTTTCACTGTGGACGCAGGTCCCCAACAATAAAAAGGTCGGCGTTATGTTTCCCAACGACGCCGACGGAAACGCCGTTCGTCCCCTCCTCAGCGAGGCGTTCAAAAAGGGCGGGTACACCGTGATCGATCCCGGTCCGTTCGAAGACGGGACCAGCGACTTTGCCACGCAGATCGCGCTATTCAAGAAAGAGCAAGTGGATCTGTTCGTCGCGCTTGTCCTTCCGCCGGACTTTTCCGCGTTGTGGCGCCAGGCTGCGCAGCAGGGTTTCGCGAAGACGGTGAAGATTGTCACCCCCACGAAATCCGGCGGCAATCCGTCCGAAATCGAGGCGCTCGGCAATCTGGGTTACAACCTCACCACGACGTCGCCCTGGGTTCCGGCTGCGCCCTACAAGTCGCCGGTTCTCGGACTCACCAGTCAGCAACTTGCGGACGGCTACGAGGCGGCGTCGGGTAAGCAAGTGACGCAGCAGTTGGGATCCAGCAACGCCGTTTTCGACGCCGGTATTCAGGCCCTTCAAATGACCAGCAATCCGTTGGACAAGGCTGCCTTGGCCAAGACGCTGAGCAATTTGAAGTGCGAAACGACAGTCGGCCTGATCGATTTCAACACCGGTCCGATGCCGCACGTCATCGCTGTCACGCCGTTGTTCGGCACGCAGTGGCGGAAGGCGCCGAAAGGCAGCAAGTGGAAGGTGGAGCAGGTGGTCGCCGAGAACGCCGCCGATCCGAACTACAAAGTGACCGACAAGCTGGTTCCTTACAACGCCTGACCCAGGTTTCCTGACGTACTGAACGAAAACGCACGCTGTGGCCCCGTCCGGGGCCACAGCTTTTTTGCCGCCAAGACTTAAGCGTCCGATCGAACGGGGTTTTGCTGCGCGAGCAGGAATGCTTATCGCATTCGTCGGATCAATTAGCAGAGACGCTCTGCCTTGAGTCACCGTTGCTCGCGGCCAGGCCTCGCATCCGCACGCGATAGCCGACGGGAAGAAGCAGCACGTGGAATCGGTCCTCGACATAGCCCCAGATACCGCCCGGTAGAAACAGCGAGAAGAGCAGGGCGGTGAGGCCGAGCACGATGAGGTACCACACACCTGCGGTTCCGAACCAAAGCTCGATAAGGAAGAATATTACGGCGCCGAGGATCGGCCCCTCGAAGCGGCCGATGCCGCCGACCAGCACCATGAATATCATGTAGGCACTCCATTGAATGCCGAAGAAACTGCGCGGCTGAAACGTCGTAAACGTTGCCAGCCAAAGACCGCCGGCAAGCGCGCAACCGATCGCGGCAGTGACAAAAATAATGCGCTTGGTGACCGATACTCTCACTCCGACCGATGCGGCGGCCTCTTCGTTGTCCCGGATCGCTTGAATTGAAGAGCCGAGCCGGCTCCGCAGCATCACAAAGATCACAGCCAGCATGATGCTCATCGAGGCCAAGGTCATCCAATAGGTTATGTCGCGCCGTTGGGCCGCGTCGAAACTCGCAAGCGCAATCAGGGATCGGCCGGTATCTCCCTGAATAATCGGATCGAGGTTGACGAGAAGACGGACGACTTCCGCAATCACCCACATGCCGATCGCGAACTCGCCGCCGCGAAGCCGCAGAACGATCGCCGAAATGGGTAGCGAGAATACCCCCGCCAGCAGTGCGGCGAGAACGAGCGCTAGATAAGGCTCGACGCCCCACTCGGAAAGCCTGATGGCGAGATAGCCGCCAAGCCCAAAGAACGCTTGCTGCCCGGCGGAGATCATTCCGCCGTAGCCGGCCAACGCGTTCCACATCACCGCGAGGCAGACATAGATGAAAAGGACCGTCAGCCTGTCCAGAATGTTTTCGGACAAGAAAGCTGGGCCGGCTGCGAGCAGCACGAACAGAACGGCGACAACGATCGCGACGCCGATCGACAAATTGGTCCAGCGTTGGATGGAAATGGGGGGGTCAGCAGTCATATACTACCACCCGAACCTTGCTTTGAGGAAACCGCGAAAGGCGTGCCGCGAGATATAAAGCCGGCCGACCAGCACCAAAAGGAACACGCCATGACCTGCGAGCAAGAATCCTTGCGGGTGGATATGGGCGCCCAGGGTTTGCGCAAGGCCGAGGATGATGCCGCCGGCCAATGTACCCCACAAACTGCCGGTACCGCCTATGACACCGGCCTCGAACCCGAAAATCAGCTGTAACGAACCGGAATAAGGATCGAAGTTCGTTCGCAGCGCCAGAAACAAGCCGGCAAGACCAACGGTAACAAGCGCAATCGACGCAGCCACGGCGTTGACAAAACGGGAGTTGACGCCGACGAGCTCAACGGTGTCCGGATCCTCTGCCGTGGCGCGAATTTGGCGCCCGAGCGGAGTGTAGGTGAGGAATAACTGCAGGCCACCCAACAACAGAATGGCAGCGGCGAAAGTGAGCACCGCCAATTCTCCGATATAGGATCCTCCGCCGAGGTCGAAACTGTCGTAAGCGAGCGACCCCACATACGGCGCGAGCGATCTGATGTCGGCGCCGAAGCATTCGAACAAGACGTTTTCGATAACGATTGCCAATCCGAAAGTGCTGAGAATAGGGATCAGCTCGCCGGATCGCGCGCTGCGCTCCAGAATGCCGCGCTGGAGTAGCCAGCCGAGTCCTGCCATCACCGGCAGCACAACAATCAGCGCCAGAAACGGATCGTACTCGAACCGATCGGCGATGATCCAAAGTCCGAACGCCGCAACGACCGCGAGACTGCCGTGCGCCAGATTGATGATTCTCATGACGCCGAACATGAAAGACAGGCCGCACGCGATCATGGCGTAGTAACCGCCGAGCAGCACGCCTTCGAGCAGGGCGGTGATAAAACTCATGTTTGTTCCGCCTGCCCGCGCTTCTGGTGGCCGAAATAGGCGTCGGTAATCTGCTCTCGCGTCAAAGTCCCCGCATTGCCTTCGACGACGATCTTGCCCTCGAGCATGCACATCACTCTGTTGGCGACTTTCAGCGCGCGATTGAGGTCTTGTTCGACGAGGAGAATAGTGGCTCCCGAGGCGATCAGAGCTTCGACGGATTTGTAAACAAGGTTGACGGCCAGCGGCGAGAGTCCAAGTGAAACCTCGTCCAGCAGAAGCAAGCGAGGATTAGTCATCAGCGCGCGTCCGATCGCGGTCGCCTGCTGCTCGCCGCCCGACAGTGTGCCGCACCGCGCGTTACGCCGCGGCTTGAGCATTGGAAAAGTTTCCATGACGCGATCGACCGTCCACTCGCCTTTGCGGCCGCTGGCGCGCGCAATCTGCAAATTCTCCTCGACGGTCATCGCCGCAAACAGGCGGCGACCCTCCGGCACCAGCGCAATTCCCATGGCGACACGCTGGTAGGTCGGCATTCTGGTAATGTCGGTGCCATCGAGACGGATTTGACCATTCGACGGACGATGCGATCCAGCTATTCCGCGAAGCAGCGTGGTCTTGCCGGCACCATTGGCGCCGATCAAGGCAACCGTTTCTCCCTGCTCGACTTGAAAGCTCACCTCGCGGACCGCCTGCAGCAGTCCGTGACGAATATCCAAAGCGCTGATCGAGAGGAGGCTCATTCGATGCCGCCTCCCAAGTAGGCTTCGATCACGGTGCGATCTGACATGACGGTCTGCGGGTCGCCGTCGGCGAGAATCGTGCCCGCATTCATGCAAACCAGCCGCTCGGCAACTTGCAGGAGAACGTGAACGATATGCTCGATCCACACGATGGCGATGTCGCGTTGGCGTAACGTGCGGATGGTTTCCACCAACTCTGAGGCCTCGGCGTCAGTCAGGCCGCCGCCGATCTCGTCCAGCAAGAGCACGACCGGATTGGTGGCGACGGCGCGCGCAAGTTCCAAGCGCTTGCGGTCAAGAAGGCCCAGCGTCTCCGCTCGGCGATTGGCGAGTTGCAGCATGCCGCAAAGCTTCAGTGAGTCGATGCAGCGGTCGTATGCTTGGCTGCGCTGAAAGCCTCCGCCATTTGCCGCTGCGACGAACAGGTTCTCGAAAACCGTCATTCCGCCGAACGGCCGCGGAATTTGATGTGACCTCGCAATCCCTCTGCGGCAGCGATCCTCGACCGGAAGGTCGGTAACGTCCTCACCGCGAAACGACACTGTGCCAGCGCTGGGCTGATAGGCGCCGGCGAGAATATTGAGCAAAGTCGTCTTGCCAGCCCCGTTGGGGCCGACGATGCCAACTGCTTCGCGTTCGCCGACGGCGAAGTTGACCGCGCTCAAGACGACCAGGGCGTCGAAACGCTTGTCGACCGACGTCGCTGACAGAATGGGTAGACGCGACTCTGGAGCCACTTTTTCTTAATCCCCCCGAAGCGACCTCAAACTACGCGGCGTTATGACCGCCGTCTCTTCGTTTCCGAACTACCGAATTGAATGAGAGGATTAAGATCAGCGCGTCTTGCCTCACGGTCGCATCTCACGAGGAGCCTTGCTGAAGATATACCAAACGCTTATGAACACTATCCGAAATAGAATGCGCGTCAACAATGAGTGTTATTCTAAATCGTCGCGCTTATCGAGAATGTCGAGAAGTTAGCCCTAGCCAGTCACGTCTTAGCACATCAACGGCGTTTCGTAGGGGAGGAGAGATGAAAATCGAAGCTGCGGTAGCTCGCGCTATGTCCGCTCCGTTGCACTTTGAAAATCTGGATCTCGAGGAGCCGCGGCACGACGAGGTCCGCGTTCGGATAATCGCGACTGGGGTGTGCCACACCGACATGGCGATCCGCGATCAAATCATCGTACCGATGCCGCAGCCGATTGTTCTCGGCCACGAAGGTGCCGGCATTGTCGAGACGGTCGGCGAAAGCGTCGGCAAGGTGAAAGCCGGCGATCGAGTGATCATCAGCGGAGATTCGTGCGGTAAATGCCCGAGCTGCCAAGTCGGCCTGCCTTCTTATTGCTACGAGTTCTTTCAACGCAATTTTAGCGGCGGTCGGCCCGACGGAACGACTCCGCTCTCGGCCGGCGGCGAAAAGGTGCACACATTCATGGGGCAGGGTTCCTTTGCGACCCACGTGGTCTGCCATGACCGCAACATCATCAAAGTGGCGGACGACGCCCCACTCGAGCTGTTAGGACCGCTGGGATGCGGTGTCATCACCGGCGCTGGCGCGGTGATAAATTCGCTGAAGGTCGGTGCGGGGAAATCGATCGCCGTCTTTGGGACCGGCTCCGTCGGGTTAAGCGGCATCATGGCGGCCAAACTTGTCGGCGCCGGCAAAATCATCGCTGTCGATTTACGCGATGATCGGCTGAAGCTGGCGCTCGAACTCGGTGCGACGCACACCATCAATCCGAACAAGCAGTCAATTCCCGACGCTATCAAGTCGATTACCGGCACCGGTGTCGATTTCACGCTTGAGACGACCGCGCTAATGCCGATCCTGCGGTTGTCGATTGATGTCCTGGCGTTGCGCGGCACCTGCGGATTTGTCGGCGGCGCGCCGGAGGATTCAGAACTTACCTTCGTAACTTCGCACGTTATGAACGGTGGCCGCACCATTCGCGGCATTATTCTAGGCGATACCAACCCGGAAGAATTCCTGCCCAAGCTGATCGAACTTCACGCGCTCGGGCGTTTTCCTCTCGAGAAGCTTGTGACGTTCTATTCGTTCAAGGACGTCAATCGCGCCATCGAAGATTCGCTGAACGGCAAATGCGTCAAGCCCGTCCTTCGATTCTAACCCAAAAGCAGCGCGACGCTTGCATTTGTGAATATTCCTCAATAATGAATGATGTCCATGCGATTGGATGCGCGTGGGCGTGACGTGATCCTTTTGACGCGTTGAGTGCCGCCGATCGTGCGCCAACACGCCACGCTTTAGGGCCGGCGATGGTTTTGACGTGAGCCGCGAAATGGCAGCAAAGCCCGATTTGGCCGTGGAATCGAGAGTTGATCGGCGCAAGCGTCGTAATCGCGACGCGCTGATCGATGCTGCGTACAGGGTCATGACGGAGAAGGGGATCGACGCGGCTACGATGTCGGAGATTGCCGAGCTGGCCGATGTTGGGGCCGGCACGGTTTACAATTATTTCGAGTCAAAAGATGAGCTTGCCGTTTGCGTAATGGAACAAGTGATGCATCGATTGGCCGAACGCATCGAGCGCGTCACGAATACCTTCACCGATCCCGCTCAGGTTTATGCTTTTGGCGTTCGCAACGTGATGAAGGCCGCCACGACCGACCAGCGATGGCGCTGGTTGTTGATGCGTTCGGAAGTAATAGCCGGTGCGATGTATCGCGTGATGGGGCCGTATGCGATCCGCGACATCAAACAAGCATGCAAGGCGGGACGATATAGCGTTGAGGATCCTGAATTGGCTTGGCGGCAAGCGACGCACGCTATGGTCGGTTTCAGCATCGCCGTGTGCGATCAAAACATAGATGCGTTGAAGATCGACGAGGCTGTTGTAAATTTGCTTGGAATGGTCGGCGTCACGCGAGACGAAGCCTGGGAGATCGCAAAAAGGCCAACTCCAGAACTTCCCAAAGAGTAATTATCGCTACTCTGCCGGAAGCGCCGGGCAGGGCCGGCGCGCAATTGCCCACGCCTCGCCACGGCGAACACCCACCATGCCGAGCAAATTGACCACGGCCTCGTCCATTTTTGCAGGCAAGATAGTATTGTCAGATAGAGCAAGGCTGAAGCCGGCGATCGCGTGCGAGGCCTGTCGCCAGGCAAGTTCGGCATCTTCCACTCGGTAGCGTCCCGCCGATACCGCGTTGCGGATGTCCCTGATGGCATACGGCCCCATCACCCGATACATCGCTCCGGCGATCGCCTCCGAGCGACGCAGCACCCACCGCCACCTCGGGTCGGATGTCGCCGCAATCATCACGTTACGGATTCCGAACGCGTAGACCTGCGCCGGATCGGTGAAACCGTCGGTCACGGCTTCGATGCGCTGTGACAGACGATTCATCACAGGGTCCAAGACATACATGGCAAGCTCGTTCTTAAAACGGAAAGCAATTGTACACGGCCTGATCGGACGTCCGCCAATGCCCCAACCACGGGCTCGGATCGCGTTGACAAATGAATGATATTCATAAATGATTGATAGCCATATTACTCGCGGCTAGATGGCCCTAAGGACGTCCGGTCCGAAAAACAAACTGCTTCAGGGGGAAGAGACATGCTGGCTCAATCGCCGAAGGAGCAGGAGAGCAAGCGCAACGACCTGCTCGCCCGAGTTGAGGGAATTGCTCAAGTCCTAGAAGCATCTGGCGGGAAGAGCGAAGAGATAGCCACACTTGCTCCCGAGGCCGTCGCGGCATTGCGGGACGCCGGCCTGTTTCAGCTCAAACTACCGGAGGCGGTAGGGGGGCTCGAGGCAGATCCGGTTACCGAGATGCTGGTGCTGGAAGCGATCGCGTATCACGACTTCACCAGTGGCTGGTGCACCATGGTCGGCGCCACTGGCGTCGGATCACTTGGCGCCTTTTTGCCTCAAGCGGGCCTTGACCGGGTATTCGCTGGCGGGCGCATCCCGACCGCAGCTATTTCCTTCTTTCCGGCTGGACGCGCCGTGCGCGAAGGCGGCGGATATCGCGTGAGCGGCCGCTGGCGTTTCAACAGCGGCATCCGCCATTCCGAATGGGTTCTCGGCGGAACCGTGGTCGAGGGAACTGAAAAAGAGAATAACGGCAAGCCGCTCGTCATATTCGCCGCGTTTCCAACGGCCGACGTGACCATCTATGACAATTGGCGCGACGTTGTCGGTCTCAGAGGAACCGGAAGCTCCGATTGCTCTGTCGAGAATTATTTTCTGCCCGAGCATCTTTCGTTTGTCTGGGATTTGCTCGAGCCAAAACCGCTTCGCGGTGGCCCCTCGTATCTTTTCCCGCCTTTCAGCTTTGTCGCGAAGGAGCATGGCAGCGTGGCGATTGGCGCTGCGCGGCGAGTCATCGACGAATTGGTCAAGATCGCGACTACGACGCGCGGCACCTTCCGGTCGTCGAAGCTCGACGAGCGCCAGGTCTTCCAGCGTAAGATCGCCGAAGCCGACCTAAGAATCCGATCAATCCGGGCGCTAATGCACGAGCGGTACGACGAGCTTTACCGCAAAACTGCCGCGAAGGGACGCCCACTAGAGGGGGCTGAGATTGCAGACGTGCGCGCCATGGCGGTCTACGCCACCGACATCGCCGTCGATGTTGCCGGCATGGCTTATCACTTCGCGGGCAACACCGGCCTGCGTCATCCGCATATCCTCGGTCGATTGTTGCGCGATCTAAATACCGCCGGGCTTCATCAGGTGATGAGCGACACGTCGTATGAAAACCACGGCAAGTTCCGTCTGGGCCTTCCTGCAGACCCGTTGGCCTAGGCATCCGCTCACGCTGGCGTTGTCACCGCCGACGGATTGGTCCAAGGTTGGGTCGCATAATGGCCCACACGCATCGTCCGCGCATCTTCGTCACTCAGCCCGTGGCAAAAAGCGCCATTGCGCGGCTTCGGCAGGTGGCTGCCGTAACGATGAATCCGGATGCAAGTCGCATCTTGAACCGGCGCGCGATGCTTGCCGCTGTCCGCCAATGCGAAATCTTGTTCTGTCTCCTGCACGACCGCGTTGACGCCGGCGTGATCGCTGCGAATCCCAATTTGCGAATGATCGCCTCGAAGGCCATCAACCCGGCTCACGTCGACATCGAAGCGGCGACTGCGCGCGGCATACCGGTTACCAACGTGCCGCCGCTCACGGCCGATACCACGGCGGACCTTGCCTTCGGTCTGATGCTTGCCGTTACGCGGCATATTGTCGAAGGCGATCGCCTGGTGCGCGCCGGAAAATTTCCGGGGGCGCAATCGAGCCATCTGCTCGGCCCGCTGGTTTGGGGTAAAACCATCGGCTTGATCGGCGGCGGCGGAATGATTGGCAAGGCTTTGGCACGCCGCGCTGGCGGTTTTAACATGCGCGTACTTTACTGGACCCCGCGGCGAAAATCCGAGGACGAAGAGCGGGAGGCCGGATTGATCTTCACGCGGTTCGAAACCCTGTTGCGAGAGTCCGACTTCGTCTCGCTCCATACTCCCCTTAATCCGGGTACGCGGCACCAAATCGGCGCCCGCGAACTAAAACTGATGAAGAAGACGGCCTATCTGATCAACACGGCGCGTGGTGCCATCGTCGATGAGGCGGCTCTCGTCCGCGCGTTGCGCACCAAGCAGATCGCCGGTGCCGGATTGGATGTCTTCGAGTACGAGCCGAAGGTCGGCAAGGATCTTCGCAAGTTGAGTAACGTGGTCATGACTCCGCATCTTGGCAGTGCGGTCGGCGAGATGCGCGAGCAGATGGCGCATTTTGTCGCCGACAACATCCTGGCCTTCCTTGCCGGCAAAAATCCCCCCAATTGCGTCAATCCGCAAGTGCTCCCGCGCAAGTGATCAGCCTTGCGCGGCGGCTTGTGATATTTTCCACGACGGCAATGCAGGGAAACATCATGAGTGCGCGTCGTCTATGCGGACTATTCAGCGGTATCACCGCCTGTGCCGTGTTGCTCTTGGTTCTGGCAATGGGCGGGGAGAGCGGCGCACAATCGACGGCCGATTATGCCGCGATTCTTGCGGCGCCCGACCGCAGTGATGCGGACCGCCAGGCGGACACGCGCCGCGATCCGAAGCCATTTCTGGCATTTGCCGGCCTTCGTCCTGGCATGAAGGTGCTCGATATGGGCGCCGGCGGCGGATACAGCTCCGAATTAATCGCGCGCGCCGTCGCCCCGACTGGCACAGTTTACGCGCAGAATCCTCCCGATCTCCCGGACAAGCCTAAAGCAAGATTTGAAGCCCGAGTGAACACGGCGGCGATGCGCGACGTCGTGGTTGACGTTCGCCCGTTCGACAATCCGTTACCACCCGACGTGCGCGATCTTGATCTCATCACTTTCCTCTTCTTCTACCACGACACCACCTACATGACGGTCGATCGAGCGGAGATGAATCGGAAATTGCTGGCAGCGCTAAAACCTGGCGGTCTTTTCATCGTTGCCGATCATTCTGCTCTTGCCGGACAGGGAGTGTCTGTAGCCAAGACGTTGCATCGCATCGAGGAGGCGACGTTGCGCGCGGAGATCGAAGCCGCGGGTTTTCATCTCGCGGCCGAAGGTAATTTCTGGCGGAATGCTAACGATCCACACGACTTTCCGAGTTATCAGCCAACCGTGCCGGTCGACAATTTCGTCCTCAAATTCCAGAAGCCGATGTGAGGGTGCCTTTGCCGAGGGCGCCCTGCGCGGGGCTGCGGCGTTTCTAATCGGGCGGCCTTGCCCAAGGCCTGCGCGTGCGGTCGGCGGTTTTGAAAGCAGTGATGCGGTCTTTAAAACTCTCGGTGAGATCGACGTCGTCCCAGCCGTTGAGTAGTTGATTGCGGCTCACCGGATCGATGGCGAAGTCTAAAGTACGGTTGCCGCAAACCACCGCCTGCTGTTCGAGATCGACCGTGAGCGGTCGGGCCGGCTCTGCGGAAATCGCGGCGCTGAGCTCGATGACCTGACTTTCAGAGAAGACGGCGGCGAGAAGACCGTTTTTCACGGCGTTTTCTGCAAAGATGTCGCCGAAGGAAGGCGCAATGACGCAGCGGATACCCGCCTCGTAAAGCGCGTAGACCGCCGCCTCCCGCGAAGATCCGCCGCCGAAATTGCGCCCGGCTAAAAGAATCTTGGCGTCTCGCCAGACCGGCTGGTTCAACGGGAAGTCCAGCCGTTCGGCGCCGCCGGCGCCGCGCCGGAGATCGTAAAACAGGAGGCGGCCAAGCTCGGCCGAGCGCGGTACTTTCAGAAAACGGGCCGGCAAAATTTGATCGGTGTTTACGTTCGGCAAATCGAGCGGGCAAGCTTTCGCGGTAAGGCGAGTGAATTTGTCCATCGGCGCGCTCTCTAAACGCTCCGCCCGGCGAGGAGCGGGCGCACGTCGGCCAAGTGGCCGCTCACGGCGGCTGCCGCGACCATCGCCGGCGACATCAGATGCGTGCGTGCGCCAGGACCCTGTCGACCGCGGAAGTTGCGGTTGGTCGTCGACGCGCAACGCTCGCCCGGGGGGACAATGTCGCCGTTGATACCCACACACATTGAGCAACCCGAGTCGGCCCATTCCAGACCGGCCGCGCGAAAGATCCGGTCGAGGCCTTCACCTTCCGCCTGGCGCTTGACCTGCGAAGAGCCGGGCGAAACCAGGCCCGGTACTTTGCTCGTGCGTCCGGACAACACGGCGGCCGCCGCGCGCAGATCCTCGATGCGGGCATTGGTGCAGGAGCCGATGAAAACGCGATCGATCGTTATCTCGGTGAGCTTCTTGCCGGGCGGGATGCCCATGTATTCGAGCGCGTCACGCAGGTAGCGGGCGCGGACCGGATCGCTTTCGCCTGACGGATCCGGCGCGTTGCTGTCGATAGGAAGCGCGTCGTCCGGCGTCGTGCCCCAGGTGACGATTGGTGCGATGGCCTTCGCGTCCAATGTTACTTCGCGATCGAAGGCACCGTCGTTGTCGGAGTGGAGCGCCGACCAGGCTTCGACGGCCTCATCGAACGCGTTTCCCTTAGGCGCGAACGGCCGCTCTTTCAGATAGGCGAATGTTGTCGCATCCGGCGCTACCGCGCCACAACGGCCGCCCGCCTCGATGGACATGTTGCACAACGTCATGCGTCCTTCCATGGAAAGCGCCGCAATCGTGTCGCCGGCAAATTCGATGGCGTGACCTTGCGCACCGTCCGCGCCGATCCGCGCGATGACCGCAAGCGCGATGTCTTTCGCGGCAACGCCCGCGATAGTCTTACCGCGCACGCTGACGCGCATCAGCTTCGGCTTTTTTTGCCATAACGCCTGGGTCATGAGCACGTGCGCCACCTCGGAGGCGCCGATGCCGAATGCATAGGCGCCGAACGCACCGTGCGTGGAGGTATGGCTGTCGCCGCACACGATGAGTAGCCCCGGCAGCGTCAATCCCTGTTCGGGCCCGACGACGTGGACAATGCCCTGGCGCGGGTCATGCAGGCCGAAAAGGGTGACGTTATTGGCAGTCGTGTTGGTTTCGAGCTGTTCGACCATGGTGGCGATCGCAGGATCGGCAATCGGCCGGTCGCGCCTTCGGGTGGGGACATAATGGTCGGCGACCGCAAAAGTCAGCTCCGGCTCGGCGACCGCCCGGTCACGCGCGCGCATTTGGGCGAAAGCGTGGAACGAACCTTCATGCACGTAGTGGCGGTCGACCCAAAGTAGCGCCGCGCCGTCCTCACGGCGGGCGATTTCGTGCGCCGACCAGAGCTTTTCAATGAGGGTTTGCGGCTTGCTCATGCCTTCGATGGTTATGCTTTCCGCCCCTGCCGCGCTTGTGGGCGGCGTCGCAAATATTGTACGCTAAAGAATACCAAGTAAAGCCACTGCCATGATGCCGGCACGGGAGGGACGTTTGCGCGATTGGCTCGGAGAGGCGAAGGCGAAGCAGGTTTATATGGTGCTCCGCGATCGGATTCTGAGCGGTGCGCTGGGGTTCGGCGTCAAGCTGCCGACCGAGATCGATCTTGCGCAACGTTATGGCGTCTCGCGCGTCACCGTGCGGCGTGCGCTTGGGGAACTTGCGCGCGAGCGTCTAATAGAGCGGCGGCCGAGCGCCGGCACGCGCGTCATCTACCGACCGGCGCCGGCGCCGATCACCGCAGATATTTCCGGCGTCTTGGCCAATCTTGCGGACATGGGCCGTCGCACCGGCGTTAAGCTTATCGCCTTCGATTACGTGCCGGCGACTGGCGCGGTGGCGCAGGCGCTTGGCGTCAGGCCAGATCACCTGTTGCAGCGATCGGTACGCGTACGCGCGTTCGATCAGGTGCCGTTTTCCTACCTGACCACGCACGTCCCCGAAGAGGTCGCGGTCACGTTCAGTGAGCAGGAACTCGCGACGCGGCCGCTTCTTGAGCTTCTTGAACGCGCGGGCGTGAAAATTGGGCATGCCCGCCAACGCATCAGTGCGGGGCTCGCGCCGCCTGACGTGGCGAAAGCACTTGATGTGCGCACAGGGTCACCGCTTATTGAGCTGGTCCGGGTCGTCTGCGATCGCTCCGGCCGGGCCGTTGAGCACTTGCACGCGCTCTATCGTCCCGACCGTTACGCTTTCGAAATGGATTTGGTTCGGTCAGGCGCCGCCGCGAAGGCCTGGTCGCCAGTCATGCGGCGGGCCGACCGCCACTCGGACGCGAGTGCGGCTACTGTTCTTTAATGAGTTAGAGTGCGGCGACCGTTCGGACGCCGCACGCCTTTTAAGAGGAGGGCATAGCGATGGCGAAGACTCACGATCGGCTTAGCCGCCGGCGGTTCCTTGCGAGCGCGGCAATTGGCGCCGCGGCGGCGGGAACGGGCACAATTGCGCGGCCATCGGTTCTTCGCGCGCAGGGAGCTGCGGTCAAACTTGGCCTTTTGCATCCAATGACGGGCGCGCTGTCCTATTCGGGTCAGCAGGGCAGGATAGGCGCGACCATGGCGGTCGACGAAATCAACGCCGGCGGCGGCATCAAGGCGCTGGGCGGAGCAAAGATCGATCCCATGCTCGGCGATGCTCAGTCGACTCCCGACGGCGGCACCGCCGAAGTGGAAAAGATGAACGCCGCCGAAGCGTCTTGCATCGTTGGCGGATACGGCTCGTCAATCTGCCTTGCCGCAAGCCAGGCGGCGGCGCGCTACGATCTCCCATATGTGGTGGATGTCGGTGTCGCCGACTCGATCGTGACGCGCGGGCTCAAGAACACGTTCCGCTTTGGTCCAGGCTTCGGCGTCATTGCCAACACGGCGCTGGAAAATTTGGTGCTCATCAACGATCAAGCCGGTAAGCCCGCCAAAACGGTGATCATCGTCAACGAAGATTCGTTGTTTGGCTCCGGCCTCGCCAAACTGTTGAACGCGCAATTGCCGACGAAAGGATTCCAGATCCTCGAAACCATCCCTCATCCGACGCCGACGCGGGATTTCAACAACGTCGTGCTTAAGATCAAGGCCCAGGCGCCCGACCTCGTCATCCCCGCCAACTATTACAACGAGTACGTATTGCTGGCTCGCACCATGCAAGAGCAGCACGTGCGGCCCAAGGCGATTTATTCGGTACTCGGCGGCGCGGCTTCATCCTACAAATTCGTCCGAGAATTTCCGGATGCTGCCAAATACATCATGGATTGCAATCATTGGTTCAATCCGAAGAGCGCCAAGGCGCTGGAGTTAAAGAAGAAGGTCGAGGATAAAGGACAGTTCTACACATACGAACTTTACATGAACTACACTGCGGTGATGTTGGTAGCCGACGCGCTCGAGCATGCGGCGTCGGCCGATCGTGCCAAACTCACGGTGGCCCTGGAAAGCTCTACCTTCTCGGGTCACATCATGCCTTATGGCCCGACCAAATTCGTCAACGGCCAGAACCAAGGCGCAGCGCCGGTGAACACGCAAGTGCTCGATAACGATATCAAAGCGATCTTGCCGGCGGAATTCGCCAACGCCAAGGCCGTCTTTCCGATGCCGGCATGAGAATGATGCTTCTGTTTCGCTTGCAATGACGCCGTGCTGTCCGCACCGATCCTGATCTCGGCAATTGTTAACGGGCTTCTGACCGGTTCAATCTACGCGCTGGTCGCGCTCGGATTAACGCTGATCTACGGGGTGTTGCACATCATCAATTTCGCCCACGGCGCGCTGTTGAGCGCGGCGCTGTTTGCGGCGTTCTTTGCCTATCAGAAAGCCGGTATCGATCCTTATTTAGCCGTTCTCCTGCTAGCGCCGGCGTTCTTTGGTCTGGGCTACGCCTTGCAATGCCTGGTGATCGGCCCGGCTTCGCGCGGCGACGAACGCGCAATGCTGTTGGTGACGCTCGGCTTGGCGGTCTTGATCGAAAACGCGCTTCTCTACGCGTTTCGCGCCGATACTCGCACCATCGACCTTCCTTATGCGTTCAAAACTGTGGACCTGGTTTTCACCTTCGTCGCCGTTCCCCGGCTCATTTCCTTCGCCGTGGTGTTTGTCGTTGCGCTGGCGTTGTGGCTGCTCATGACCCTGACCGATACCGGCAAGGCAATTCGGGCCGTGGCAAAGGAAAAGCTCGGCGCCGAGCTTGTCGGCATCGATGTGACGCACATCTATGCCACGACGTTTGGCATTGGGACCGCTTGCGTCGCCATCGCCGCGTGTCTTCTCATTCCGACCTATTACGCCAATCCGAGCGCGGGCAACGCGTTCGTTCTCATCGCTTTCACGATTGTCGTGCTTGGCGGCATGGGCTCAGTGCCGGGCGCCTTGATTGGCGGCCTCGCCATCGGCGTCGTTGAAAGTCTCGGCGGCTTCTTTTTCGGCGAGTCGCTAGGTCAGGCCGGCATCTTTCTGATCTTTATCGCCGTGCTGCTTATCCGCCCGCGCGGCCTGTTCGGCGCAACCGCATGAAGGCCTTTTTACCGATCGTGATTGTTGTCGCCGCGCTCGCCGCCGTGCCCTTGGTGGTGCAGTCGAATGTCGTACTCAATTTTCTCATTGTCGCGCTGATGATTGCGCTCGCCGGTCAGGGCTGGAACATTCTCGGCGGCTATGGCGGCCAATATTCCTTCGGACATGCGGCCTTCTTCGGCACCGGCGCGTACGCGACCGCTATCTTGCAGGTGCATTACGGGGTGAATGCCTGGCTCGGCTTTCTCGCCGGCATTGTGGCCGGCGCCGCGGCAGGGGCCGTGATCGGGGGACTCGCTTTCCGCGCCGGATTGCGCAGCTCGTATTTTGCGCTGGTGACGCTCGCCTTCGCCGAAGTGCTGCGAATTTTTGCGAGCGTCGCTCCGATCACCGGCGCCGGCGTCGGCCTTCTGGTCAAGCTCGACCTCCACCCGCAGGCCTTCCAATTTCGCAGCCGGGCGATCTTTTACCTGATCATTCTTGCCCTGGTGGCCGTGTCCTTGATTATCGCCCAAGTGATGGAGCGCTCGCGCTTCGGGGCGTGGCTGGTGGCGGTGCGGGAGAACGAGGATGCGGCCATGGCGCTCGGCGTCAACGCGACAGCAATCAAGATCGTTGCCATGGTGATCTCGGCCGCCATCACGGCGGCTGCAGGTTGTTTCTATGTTCAATATTTTCTGTTTGTCGACGCTCCCATTGGCTATGGCGCGTGGATTTCGATCGAAGCGTTGCTGACGCCGATCATCGGCGGCGCCGGTACGGTGTTTGGCGCTTTGGTCGGCGCGCTGGTGGTCAAATCGATCGGCGAGGGCGCCAAATTCCTGACCGGAGACATCCCCGGTCTCGACTTGATGACCTTCGGCGCTGTGCTCGTTCTGGTCATCGCGTTTGCGCCGCGGGGACTTGTCGGCACGCTTTTGGACGCGCGCGCGAGTTTGGCGCGCCGCTTCGCGTCCTCGCGGAAAACCGCGGAGGGAACGGCGCATGGCTGACCCGCTCCTCTCGGTCGAAGGTGTCTCGCGCGGCTTTGGGGGCTTGATGGCGGTCAACGGCGCTTCGCTGTCGGCTTCGGCGCGGCGGATCACGGCGTTGATTGGCCCTAATGGCGCCGGCAAGACCACGCTCTTTTCTATCATCTCTGGCTTTCTCAAACCGAGCGCGGGGCGCGTGATTTATGACGGAGCGGACGTAACCGGCGAGCCGCCGTACCGCCTCGCGCGCCGTGGAATTGCCCGCACCTTTCAGATCGTGCAGCCGTTTGCCGGGCTGTCGGTTCGCGACAACATTTTGGTAGGTGCGCATTTGCGGCATCGCCGTCGCGCCGCGGCGCAAACCAGCGCCGAAGCGGTTGGGCATGAGGTCGGTCTGGATCACCTGCTTCACCGGCCGGCCAGCGCCTTGACGGTCGCGGGCAGGAAACGTCTTGAACTTGCCCGCGCGCTCGCCACCGAGCCGAGCCTCTTGTTGCTTGATGAGGTGTTAGCTGGGCTAAACCCGTCCGAAATCAACGAGATCGTTCCCGTTATCCGCAGCTTAAGCGCGCGTGGCATCGCCATTGTCATGATCGAGCATGTGATGCAAGCAGTGATGAGCTTGGCGGAACAGGTTTTCGTTCTCGCGGAAGGCAGAGTCATCGCGCAAGGCAGTCCGGCGCAGGTTGCGGGCGATCAGCGTGTGATCGAAGCTTATCTTGGCCACGGCGCCGCCGCGAAGCTCGGAGGCGCCAGTGCCCTCTGAGATCCTTCTGGAAGTCCGCGACGTATTTGCGGGTTATGGCGATGGCGACGTATTGCGCGGCGTAAACCTTGACGTAAAAGCGGGCGAAATCGTCTCGGTTCTCGGCTCCAACGGCGTTGGCAAATCGACGCTCAATCGCACTATCTCCGGCGTCGTTCGCACGCGGGCGGGCAGCATCAACTTCGATGGAGCGCCCATTGAACGCGAGCCGCCGACATCCATTGTCGCACGGGGCCTCATCCACGTGCCCGAGGGCCGCCGATTGTTCCCGAACCTATCGGTTGACGACAACTTGGACCTGGGCAGTTATCGCCGCGCCGGTGCCCGGCGCTCGGGGAATCGCGATCGCGTATTCGCCACTTTCCCGCGGCTTCGCGACCGTCGCGCCCAGCGGGCCGGAACCCTCTCCGGCGGCGAACAGCAAATGCTCGCCATCGGTCGCGGGCTGATGGCCGAGCCGCGACTGCTTATTCTCGACGAGCCTTCGCTCGGGCTCTCGCCGATCCTGGTGGAAGAATTGTTCGCGCTGATCTCGCGAGTCCATGCCGAAGGCGTCACCGTGCTCTTGGTCGAGCAGAATGTCGTCCAGGGTCTAGCGATTGCCAATCGAGCCTATATCCTCGCCGAAGGGCAATGCGTTATGTCGGGCCCCGCCGCGGAAATCGCCGCCGATCCAAAACTCAAACGCGCTTATTTGGGGTTGTGAACGTGACTGCAATTACCTTGTCTGAACGGCTCAAACGCCGTCCAATTCTGCTCGCCGCTGGAGTTTACGACTCGCTCACCGCGCTGATTGCCGAACGGGCCGGCTTCGAGGCGCTCTATGTCTCTGGCGCCGGCATTGCTTACACACATCTCGGGCGTTCCGACGTCGGTCTCGTCAGCATGAGCGAGGTCGTGCAGACCGTGGAGCTAATCCGTGATCGTGTCGACGCTCATCTCATTGTCGACGCCGATACCGGCTACGGCAATGCCCTCAACGTTCAACGGACGGTACGGCTGCTGGAACGCGCCGGCACCGATGCGATCCAGATCGAGGATCAGGCCTTTCCCAAGCGCTGCGGTCATCTTGACGGCAAGACACTCATCTCGGCGGCAGAAATGGCCGGTAAGATCAAGGCGGCCACCGACGCGCGCGCCTCGCGAGACACTCTGATCATCGCCCGCACCGACGCCGTTGCGGTCGAGGGTTTTGATCGCGCCATGGCGCGGGCACAACTCTTTCTCGAGGCTGGCGCCGACGTTCTGTTTATTGAAGCACCCCAGCAGCGCGAGGAACTCATTCGCATCGGCGAACGTTTCGGCAAATCCGCTCCATTGCTCGCCAACATGGTCGAGGGCGGCAAGACACCGATCCTCCCGGCGAGCGAACTCGAGGCGCTCGGTTTCGCCGTCGTCATCTTCGCTGCCGGCATTGTCCGGGCACAGGCAAAAATCGCCGAAGAATTCTATGCGTCCTTGCGCAAGCATGGCAGTACCCAGGCGTTTGGCGCACGCATGTTCGATTTCGACGGGCTTAATGAACTTCTCGGTACACCGGAGTTGCTGGAGCGCGGCCGGCGTTACGAAGGCGATGATCGAACTGTAGACATCAAACAAACCGCCCCTGGATCCGGGCGGAAATGAAAGTGGAAATGACAATGAAGACTTCGAAAACTTTCGATCTCGCAATCAAGAACGCTCGTGTGGTGCGACCGAAGCAAAGCGGCGTCGAGTGCCTCGATATCGGCATCAAGGACGGGAAAGTTGCACGGCTTTCGCCGGAAATTAGGGCCGACGATGCCGCCGAAATATTCGACGCCAAGCAGCTGTTGGCCTTTCCAGGATGTGTCGACGCGCACATGCATATCGGCATCTACCAGCCGCTCGCCGATGACGCGCTTACGGAAAGCAAAGCCGCCGCCATGGGCGGCGTCACCTCGAGCCTCAATTACATCCGCACCGGGCAATATTACCTCAATCGCGGCGGGCCGTACCGCGAAGTCATGCCGGAAGTGCTGCGGCTGTCAGAAGGGCGCTTCTGGGTCGACTACGGCTATCACGTTGCGCCAATCGAGGCGCAGCATCTTACGGAAATGGACTACCTTGCCACCGAGCACGGCGTGACCTCTTTCAAAATCTTCATGTTCTACGGTGGCTATGGGCTGCACGGAAAATCCGGATCGCAGAACCAGTTTCTCATGCTTGGCCCGGACGATCGTTACGACATCGCCCATTTCGAATTCGTCATGCGCTCGGCGCGTGCGGTCATGGAGAAGCATCCCGAGTTGGCCGAGCATGTCAGCGTGAGCCTGCACTGCGAGCTTGCCGACATTCTCAATGCCTACACCACCTTAGTCGAGCGTGAGGGCAAGCTGACCGGCCTAAAGGCCTATAGCGCGGCGCGGCCGCCGCACTCAGAAGGCCTAGCGGTCTGGATCGCCTCCTACCTCGCCAACGAGACCAATTGCATGAACATCAACTTGCTGCACTTGAGTTCGCGCAAGGCGGTGGATGCGGCGTGGATCATGCAGCAGGTGTTTCCGCACATTCAATTTCGCCGCGAGGTTACCGTCGGCCATCTCTTGCTCGACACCGACTGCGAATGCGCCGTACACGCCAAGGTAAATCCGCCGATACGGCCGCGCGAGGATGTCGAGGCGCTGTGGCAGGCCGTGCTTGATCGCAAGATCGACTGGATTGTCAGCGATCACGCCTGCTGTTCTGCCGAACAGAAATGGTCGCAAAGCGATCCGAACAATATTTGGCTCGCCAAGTCGGGATTCGGCGGCACTGAATACTTGCTCTCAGGTGTGTTGAGCGAGGGCGCAAAGCGGGGCATGTCATACAACCGCATGGCGGAGTTGCTGAGCTGGAATCCCGCGCAACGGTTCGGCTTGCGGAAGAAAGGCGATATTGCGCCTTCATTCGATGCCGATATTGTACTTGTCGATCCCAATGAAAGTTTTGTTGTCCATGCGGCGGAATCGGAATCCGACCAGGGCTATTCGCCGTTCGAGGGTCAAGAACTCACCGGCCGGGTCAAGAGCACGTTCCTGCGCGGAGAACTTGTTTACGATAAGGGAAATGTCGTGGGTCCAGCGCGCGGGCGTTATCTGCGGCGCCCTACGGCCTGAGTTGGCGGTCTTTGACCAGCGCAGCCGCGCGGGCGCCCGATATGCGCCCCAGCACCGTGGCTGTCAGTAGTCCGTTGCCGGACAAATAACCGCTTGCGACTGAGCCGGACACTCCGGCGGCGGCGCCCCCGGCGGCAAACAGATTCGGCAGCGGCGCGCCATATTCGTTCAGAACACGAGCCGTGACGTCCACTGCCAGGCCGCCTTGGGTATGAAACAGCGCGCCGGTTACGCGCACCGCTTTGTAGGGCGGCGAGAGCTGCGCCAATCCAGCAAACGAGCGCCCGAATGGATCGGTAGCACGCCCGTCCTTTGCGTTCTCGACCAGCCTGAAGGTTTCGCTCAAGGCCTCTGGGGGCAGCTTCAGCCGCGCCCCAAGCTCTTCGACGCTTGCAGCGGCGATCACCGCGCCGCCGGCTTCGGCTTGCCGAAAATCTTCGAATTGCCGCGCGATCGCGGCCGTGCGTTCGTCGAATATATCGAAGGCTACGCTCTCTGGCTGCTCGAGCACCAGCGCGGCCTGTTCGGAATAACCGCCGCTTTCATCAGAGAACCGCCGACCCAGAATGTTGACCTGAAAGCCGCCCTCCATGACCACCGCCCACGTGATCAGGATGGCGTGCGGATGAGCCACCGAGCCGTGACCCTGATAGCCGGACATATTTGAAAGTTTTGCGCCGAGGGCCTGTCCCCACAGCACTGCGTCGCCGCGATTGCCAGGATGACCGAAATAGTGCGCCGTGCGCATTTCCGGGATGAATTTCGCGACCAGATCGGGCGCGCCGCCGTAGCCGTTGCAGGCAAGGATCAGCGCGTCGCAGCCGATGCTATCGCGCGAACCATCCGGCCGGGTGACTTCAAGACCGCGCACCGCGCCACTGCTATCGGCAAAAAGCGCGCTGACCGTGGCGTCGCAGACGATGGTGATCGCCGCTTGTTCGGCCGCGAGACGCAGCCGGTCAACCAGTTCAACGCCGGAGCGGCTCGGCAGGCCGTGCATGCGGCGCGCGGAATGGCCGGGATAATCGAAATCGTGCACCAGGCTGAATGGAAGACCGTAATGATCCGCGAGCCACTCGATTGTTGCGCCGGATTGCCTCGCGACGAGTTCCGCGATCGTCGAGGTTCCTTCGTCGTGGGCTTTTCGCTTTATATCGGCGGCGAACTGCTCCGCGCTGTCGCCGATCCCAAGCGCGCGCTGAAACCGCGTGGCGGCGGCTGGTATCAAGCCTGCCGACAACGCAGTCGAGCCACGCGGTAAGGGGTCGCGCTCGAACACGATGATTTCAGCGCCGGCCTCGCGCGCAGCGAGCGCGGCGCAAAGTCCTGCCGCGCCGGCGCCGACAATAGCGACAGGTATAGTACTGGGGAATCCATCGGCGGGCGGCGGCTTGACGCTCAAACCGGCTTACTCCGCCCTTATCTCACCCAAGCGGGCAGGGGATCGCTCAGGCCGCATCGACAGTGTCGGGCCTTCGCGAGTCCTCGAGCAGAATGCCTGACTCTGCATGCCAGCATAATGTTTCACGCTCACCAACTTTGTAGGAGCGGTCCTGGGCGTGACGATGCTGCTCGATGTGGACATATTGGCCCGGTGCGACTTCGAAGACGTCCGTTTCCAGCGACCCAAGAAATTCGCTCGCGATAAATTTCCCTTCGACGCGATTGGCCATGTCCTGCTTGTCGCCGGTGTTCATCAAGTCGGCGCGGACCGAGAACCACACGTCCTTGCCGATGGGAACCCGTTTGATTTCCGGCGGGACCTTTACGTACAGCAGCTGACCGAGAGACTCCACGAACACGATCGAGCCGCTGCGCGAGCGGATGCGGCCTTGGAACAAATTATTGCTGCCGATGAATTCAGCGACGAACTTGGTGCGCGGGTTCTCGTGCACCTCGCGCGAGGTGCCAATCTGCTGAATGACGGCGTCGCTCATCACAATGACCTTGTCGGCGAGCGACATGGCTTCTTGCTGCGAGTGAGTGACCATGATGAACGTCATGTTCAGCTCGCGCTGCACTCGTTTCAGCTCGATCATCATCGCCTGACGGAGGTTGAAATCGAGCGAGCCCAAAGGTTCGTCGAGCAGGAGCACGGTGGGGCGGCTGATCAGCGCGCGCGCCAGCGCCACGCGCTGTTGTTGGCCGCCGGATAGTTCGCGCGGCCGGCGCGTGGCAAACTGTGCCAGGCCGACCATCTCCAGCATCTCCCAGACGCGACGGTCGCGCTCGCTCTTCTCCATTCCCTTCATCTTGAGACTGAACTCGACGTTCTGAAAAACCGTGCGATGCGGGAATAGCGCAAAGCTCTGGAACATCATCGAGGTGTCGCGAAGCGCGGGCGGGAGATCGGTGACGTCCTTTCCGGCAATAAAAATCTTCCCGTCGGTAACTTCCTCCAGCCCGCCGATCATCCGTAGCGTTGTCGTCTTGCCGCAGCCGGACGGGCCAAGCATGGCGACGAATTCGCCATGCTTTATTTCGGCGTTAAAGTCGATGACGGCCCGCGCCCCGCCGGGAAACGTCTTCGAAACGCGGTCGAGAACGACGTCAAAATTGCTCATCGACCGGTTGCTTTAGCCTGCCGATTTGGCGACCGCATTGATCATGTTCCACACCGAGTCGAACGGCACATTATCAAGCGCGCCCTCCTGATTGAACTCGGAGAGAATTTTGATCGCTTGGCGCAGGTCCGTGTTCTCGCCGGCGTGCTCGCCGAGCCGCGACATAGCTTCGGGGAAGGGCACTTCGCGGGCCTTCTTGGTCCGCAAATGCTCCTGAACGAGCGCATTGAGGTGCTCGTAAGTCTGCTTCAGCGAACCACCGTTATATTGGCGGCCGAGTAGGCCCTGGATACCGTTGGCGCTGAGCCGCTGCCGGAGTCCTTCCGGCATGGACTGCGTTATGCCTTCAAGCACTTCGCCGATGCCGAAGCCTTGTGTAAACAGCCCGCGGATTGTGTCCACGGTGCCGTCGCCACCGCCATACATGCGGATTTGCGCTTGGGCGAGTGCGCTGCCCATCGCCTTGGCTTGGTCGATATGGACGTCGCGATCGGCTTCGATTCTCAGCTTGGAGAGTTCGAGGAACGTCGCCGCTTCGTTGTATTTCTTCATCGCTTCGGCCTTCGCCTCGATGCCGGTCGCCTCGGCCTCGAGCTGACGCTGCGTATTAGCGACACGCAGCATCTCGATCTCCATTTCGGCCCGGCCGCGGGCGCCGGCCTCGCGCTCGATGCCTTCGGCGCCGATTTTCTGCGCTTCGGTAGTCGCGCGCGCGCGCGTCAGTGTCGCCTGCGCCTCAAGCTCGGCTGACGCCTTACGCGTCTCAGATTGGGCCATCGCGTGCATGCGCGTCACTGCGGCTTTGCTCTCCTCGTCAATTCGCCGCGCTTCAGCAGCTTGTCCGGCCACTATAATCTCGACCTGGCGGGTACGCTCGGCGTCGGCGACAACCCGCACCGACTCGACGATGTGCTCGGCCCGCTCGCGGTCTGCGGTGCTGGCCAGGCGCTTGGTTTCGGCGATCTCCAATTCGCGCGTTTTGGCGGCAAGCGCGATTTCTCGGTCGCGCTCGGCCTGTTCACGCCCGAGGAAGCGCTCGATGTCGGTTCGCTCGCGTTCGCCTTCCTTGCTGATCAAGGCGATGTCGCGATTGACTTGCTCGATCTGGGTAGAGAGTGCACTGCGCACCTCGGCCTGTTCCAGCTCGGAATCCTTCTCTACTAGTGCGATCCGCCGATTGCGGTCCTCTTGCTCGCGGGCTTGCTGGCGGCGAATTTCGGCAAGCTCCAATTCTTCGGTCTTGGCGACCAGTGCAATTTCGCGATCGCGCTCCTCTTGAGCGCGGGACAGCGCACGGCGAATTTCGGCCGCTTCGCGCGCTTTGGCTTCCTCGATAATCGCGATTTCCTTCTGGATTTGCGCAGCCTCCAACGCCTGACGCTTGCGGATCTCCTCTTGCTCCACTTCCCAGCGTCGTTCGAGCACGAAGCGCTGCTGCTCGCTCAAAATCCGCGCCCGCTCGTCGGAGATTTCTTTCTCCTGTTTGGCGGCGGCGATGGCTTCGTCGCGGTCGAGCTCCAAAATGCCGAGCCGGGTCTCGAGGCTCCTTCGACGAACCGCGATTGCCGTTTCTTCGCTGATCTCGTGACGCTGGTCGCGGGCGCGGTCCTCGGCTGCGGCGACCGCGGTGGCGCGGGCGATGTCAGCCTCCTGGCGCTCGCGCTCCTTGGCCGCGAGGTCGATGTCCTTCTCGCGCTCGGCGCGCTCGCGCGCGAGATTGCGGCTGATTTCGGCGACCTCTGCTTCACGGGCCTTGTCGATCAGGGCGATCTCGCGGTCGCGGCGCTCCTGCTCGAGCGCCAGCTCTTTCTGCACCTGCGCTATTTCGCGCCGCTTCGCCTCCGCAGTGAAGGCGATATCGCGTTCGGTTCGCAGCTGCTCGAGGGATTTCTCGTTTTCGATCTCGCGCTGTTCCACCGCCAATCGCTGGTCGAGGACGAACGTCTGCTTCTCGCGCAGCTGCTTCGCCTGCTCGTTAGCGACGTCCTTGTCTTGGCTCGCGCGCGCGATGGCCTCTTGGCGTTCGATTTCGAGCAATTCGAGCTGTGTGGTTAGATCCTTATTGCGAATCGCAACCGTGGTTTGCTTTTCGGTGGTGTGGACCTTGCGCCGGGCTTCCGACGTGATCTCGGTGATGACTTTGAGGCCCTCGGCGTCGAACACGTTATCGGAGCGGAAATACTCCTTGGTCGATTGCTCGAGCGAGACAATGGTCACTTCTTCCAGCATCAGACCGTTCGCCGCGAAGCTTTCGCTCACGCTCTCCTTGATCTGTTGCGCAAAGGCGTCGCGATTCTCGTGCAGTTCTTTAAGCGTCTTGGTGGCGGCAAAGCTCCGCAACGCGCCAACCACTTTGGCTTCGAGGAGGTTGCGGACTTTCTCGGCGTCGAAGGTTTTTTCGCCTAGAGTGCGGCTGGCGGCGAGAACCGCTGCCTCGGTGTGGCCGACATGCGCATACAATTCGGCGTTGATATCGACGCGGATGTTATCGTGAGTCAAAACCGCTTGCTCGCGGGCGCGGCTTACCGCGAATTTGATGGTTTCCAACGAGACCCAGGTGATCTCGTGGAATACCGGCAGCACAATCGCGCCGCGGCCAAGGCACACTTTGGTGCCCAGAAAGCCGGTGCGGATGAAACACATATTGGATGGCGCGCGCTTATAGATCCAAATCGAGACGATGTAGAAAATCGCGATAAGGATGAGCGCGGCGATGAAGAGACTGACAACAACTTCAATCATCGTGCATTCGCCTTGTTTGCCGACCTCTCGGCGTTATCACTGACCATGACCGTTCAACTCGCGACCGCCCGGAGCGGCGTTGCTCCGGCTTTGCGCTCGCCAAAGTCGAACAATTTCGGAGTTTTGCGGTTGCGCCGCATGCTGGTGCGCAATTCATCAGTCGCCCGATGGTCCACGACGAGGTCGGGACCAGTGAGAACGACGCCATACTCTTCGCGGGCCTTGGCTTCGCTCATCAGTTTGCGTGCGACGTCGTTGCGGGTGCGCAGCGCATCGCGCTCCATGGGATCGCCCCAACCGCCGCCGCCGGCGGTGCGGAAAATGACCCGGTCACCGGCCCGCACCCGGACGTTATCGATTTTGGACTCCAGAGGCTGGCGAGTGCCGTCCTTGCGAACAAGCCATTTTTCAGAGCAGCCGCCCGGGCGGCCGCCGAGAATACCCCAGGGCTGCGATATATGGCGATCATCGTGGATAGAGATGTCGCCTTCCTCAAGCAGTAGATAAATCTTCTCCACGCCGTTGCCGCCGCGGTGTTTGCCGGCGCCGCCGCTATCAACGATGGTGGTGTAAGCATCGACGAGCATGGGGTAGTAGGTCTCGAGATATTCGCTTGGAATATTCTGGAATAGCGGCCACCATGAATGACCGTCCATGCCATCGCCAATCGGCCGGCCTGGAATACCGCCGTAAAGAATTTCCATGAGCTGAAACGGCCGACCAGCCTTGTCCACACCGGAATAGAGAAAGTGCGGGCTTGAGCCGTAGCCTGCCGCGGTCGCCATTTCCGGAGCGTTGTAGCTCAGCGCGCCGCCGAGTACGTCGAATTGGCGTGACAGCGCGTGGGTGCGAGAGCCCAGAGGTGCTGGAAAATTGGGATGCAGTAACGAACCCTTGGGCAAGGTCACGTGAATGAGATCATAGAAGCCGTCGTTGAACAGGATCTGGGGGTCGAACACCATGATCATGTAGACCCCGATGAACATCTTGAACATGCCTTCGTGCAGATAGAAGTTGATCGGCCCGGGGGCCTGCGGGGACGTTCCGGTCCAATCGAAGTAGGCGTGGTCGCCTTCGCGCCAAACGGTGAGCTTCATCTTGAAGGGACCGTTGCCGCAGCCGTCGTCGTCGATGTAGTCCTCGAAGGATTTCGGCTCCTCCGGAAGGTTCTGCACGATGAGCTTGCGCATCGCGCGGTTGGTGCGATCGAGCAACGCCTGGCAGGCTTGCTTGTAGGTTTCGCGGCCGAAACGCTCGCAAATCTCGATCACGCGCTTCTCGCCGGCGCGGCAACCAGCAATGATGGCCATGAGGTCGGAGTAGTTCATCTCCGGCGTGCGCGTGTTGTTCATGATCAGGTCGAGCACCGCCTTGTTGAGCTCGCCGCGCCGGTAGAGCAGCAAGGGCGGGATGCGCAGCCCCTCGCCGAAGATCGATGTCGCATTCGTCGGCATGCTGCCCGGCACCCAGCCGCCGACATCCATCAAATGGCCAAACATCGAGGTGAAGCCAACGAGTTCGCCCTGGTAGAACACCGGAACCAAGATCATCCAGTCGTTGATGTGGCTGATCGAACCGCCGCACTTGTAAGGATCGCTCTGCAGGATGACGTCGCCCGGCTCCAGATCGAATTTTTGCTCGGCGAGCATCTCATTGATGTAGGAGCCGAACTGCCCGACGATCATGCGCCCTTTGGGGTCGGTGATCATTGGAAATTCGTCGTGCTGTTCGCGGATCACCGGCGACATGGCCGAACGAAACAGCACCGCATCCATTTCGTGCCGGGCGTTGCGCAGCGCGTTTTCGATAAGGTCGAGCGCAACGGTATCGAGCCGAGTGCCCTCACGCTGCTGCCGCACCGGCGACGGCGAGGCTGCTTCGCCCGCGACGCCCGCGGCCGGTGCGCGCGGGCGCGGGGCACGGTCGGCGCGCGCTTCGACGGGTGGCTCGCCGCCGAACATGTTTGCACAGTGTCGCAACGCTGTTTCGGTTGCGCGCCGCAATGCGGCGCCGTCGTCGCCGTTTGCTCGTGCGGAGCCAAACTGCTCCTTCGAGCTGCCGTTGACCGTCAGCTTGCAGAGCACCGTCACTGATCCGCGCTCGGTCTTATGCTCGACGACCTCAGACGACCAGCCAGAGCCGAAACGCGTGTTGAGCATTGCGTAGACGTCAGAATGCGTTTCCGCGGCAGATGCAAGGCTGGCCGACGCCAGATCCGCGTCCGTAGGCGGCCGGTGATTGACCCCGAGCACGCCCAGTTCCTCGGTCTGCGCCGAGAAAATGCGATCGAACTGCTGCTTGTTCGCCTTAAGCAGATCGTCGAAGCTTACCGAGCTGCTCAGGGGATTAAAGTTCGCCATCGAAAACGTCCTTGACCGTCTCAGGAGGCGCGGTCGGGTGTGATCATAATATTCAGATACTCGTCGACCTCGCCAGTGTGGTTGGGATGGATCACGGTTGTTGCATCCATTTGCACAATGATAGCCGGGCCATGGACGCGATTGCCAGTCCGCAATCGATTCCGGTCATAGACATTAACGGACGCGAAGCTGCCGTCGAAATAGGCTCGGTGCTGCTCAACCACAGCGGCGGCCGGGTTTGGGCCTTCTTTGTCGAATTTAGGCAGGCTGATCTTCTGCACCATGCCGACCCCAACCGCTCGCAGATTTACCAACTCGACAGGATGTTCGAGCTTGAACCCATAAATGCGCTCGTGCGCCAGCCCGAAACGCCGGGCGAGATCTTCTAGTGCGCCAGCGCCGACGCGCTCGGGGTCCAATTCCAGAGAGAACTCGTAACCCTGGCGGAAATACCTGACATCCGCCTCGTAGCTCACCCGCTGGCGGGACTCGTCAACTCCCTCTTCGCGCAGCCATGCCCGTGCGTCGCGGCCGAGTTTGGTGAGAATGTCGCCTATCTGGCTGGGGTCGGCTTCGTCGACGGTACGCACGAAGGTTTGGGCGAATTCGTTCTTCACATCCGAGTACAGAAAACCCAACGCCGACAACACGCCAGGTGTCGGCGGCACGATCACCGGATAGCATCCGGCCAGCATGGCCATGGCGTTACCGTGCAAGGGTCCGGCGCCGCCAAAGGGGACTAACGCGAAATCTCTGGGATCGAGGCCTTTTTGCACCGTCACGAGGCGAAGCGCGCCGAGCATGTTCTCGTTTACAATATCTAAGATGCCTTGCGCCGCTTGATGAAGGTCGAGGTTCAGCGTACGCGCGATCTTGGCGACGACCTCTTCGGCGGCCTTTACATCGAGCATCATTTTGCCGCCGAGAAGGCGTGGCGGCAGCCGGCCTAAGACGACGTTTGCATCCGTGACCGTTGGCTGGTCGCCGCCCTTGCCGTAACAGGCCGGGCCCGGCACGGCGCCGGCACTTTCCGGGCCGACACGCAATGCACCGGTCATCGGCACGTGCGCGATCGAACCACCGCCGGCGCCGACGCTATGCACGTCCACCGAAGGCACCTTGATCGGGTAATAGCCGACCGTGGTCGACCGGGAGATGGTCGGTTTGCCATCCTGAATAAGCGACACGTCGGTTGAAGTCCCGCCCATGTCGAAACCGAGTGCTTGTGGATGGCCTGAGAGCGAAGCCATGAAAGCCGCGCCGGATACGCCGCCGGCAGGACCCGACAGCATGGTGTGCACTGGCGATTGACTGGCGCGCTCAACACTCATGAGGCCGCCGTCGGAGCGCACGATGTTAACACTGGGCTGAAAATTTACGCTGCGCAGTTTGTCTTCGAAGCCGGTCAGATAACGCCGCATGCTGGGGCTAACATACGCGTTCATCACCGTGACGAGGGTGCGTTCATACTCGCGGAATTCCGGAAGGATTTCCGAGGATAGCGACACCGCCATCTCGGGAGCCATTTCCTCGACGATCGCTTTGACGCGCTGCTCATGCTGCGGATTTGCATACGAATGCAGCAACGACACGGTAATCGACTCCGCCCCTAGCTCGATAAGCTCGCGTACGGCATTGCGCGTGGAAGCTTCGTCGAGCGGCGTAATGACTTCGCCGCGCGGGCTGATGCGTTCTCGAATGCCGCGCGTGAGTTCAAGATCCGCCAACGGATCGGGCTTCTGCATAATGATCCAGCCCGCCAACGGTCCCGGGGTTTGCGAGCGGGCGAGGTGCAGGACCTGTTCGAAATTCTCCGTCACCAGGAGTCCGACCTTGGCGCCTTTTTCCTCCAGCACGATGTTGGTCGACACCGTCGTGCCATGGAGCAGGGCGGTCACTTCGGACGCGGCCACGCCGGATTCCTCGAACAGCTGTTGGATTCCGTTCAAAATTCCGATCGACTGATCGCTTGGCGTCGAGGGTGTTTTGAACAGGCGCATCCCGCCGGAGCGCTCGTCGAACAGCAGCAAATCCGTGAATGTCCCGCCGACATCAATGCCGAGCCGGCTACTCATAACACCCCCTGTGCTCGCCGCTTCGGCACAATCTTGCGCCGAAGCGAAACAATCCCTCTTATTGCTCCCCGGAGCGGCCGCACCGTCGCACGCGCACGGAAGCGGATTCCACGCCGGTCGTCACAATAATGGTCCCGGAGCAACGACAATAGTCTTGTAGCAACAGCCCCTTGTCAACAAGTCAGTATTGCGTCCTGCAAGCGCTTGCACGGCTTTTGACAACATCGGGGAATGATTTACCATCAGGCGCGGATCAACCAAAATAGCGAACATGGCCGACGATACAACCAAACAGCAGCAATTCTGGAGCGCGGTCGTCGCCGTCATCATCCTGCTCATCTTTCTTTACTTTTACCGTCCATTCGAAACGTATCTGGTCGCGCATATTCCGTTCATTCACTTCAGCAACGTGGTCTTCTGGTTCGCGTCGCTGGTTGGAATTGTCGCCTACGCTTTCGCTCATTGGCAGTCGTTTCGGAACGAGATCTTCCGCAATGTCGCGGAGCTGAACGTCGACACGCTTGTCTTCGACACCTTGCAGGCTGCTATCCTGGTGGCGGTGATCTTTTGCGCCGGCGCGACGCTTCAGGCGATCGAAGTGTTGAGCGAATACTTTGTAAGCCGCGGTCCGATCTTCGACGCCGCCTTCGGCGAGAGGCTTCTGTCGATAATCTTGCTGGTTATCCTGGCGCTGCTGTTCTATTTGCTGCACTACGCCGTGCGGGCGTTGCGCACCGGCTGGCGTGCGCGCACAGCGCCGCCGCGGGCCCGCTGACGGTCTCAATCAACCTAAAGTTAAGCCGTCCGCGCCGCTTGGGCGGCAGATTTCTCACGCGGAAATCGGCGGCGGAAATCATCCGCAATCTGGTCAAAGGTGGCGAACTTTATGCCCGCATGTTTGGAGATATAGTCGTAGATGCGCTCCAACATCAGCAAGACCTGCGGCCGTCCGGAAACGTCCGGATGAATGGTCATGGCGAACACGGCGTAGTCGTATTCGCGGTAGACCCAATCGAACTGATCGCACCACAGCTCTTCGATGTCGCGCGGCTTGATGAAACCGTGACTGTTGGGGGCGTTCTTGATGAACATCATCGGCGGCAGGTCGTCGAGATACCAGCTTCCGGGGATGTCGATCAGATCGGTCTCCTCGCCGCGTACCAGCGGTTTCATCCACTCGCTGGGATGTTTTGAGTAGTCGATCAGGGTCCAGCTATCGCCCACCCGCACATAAAACGGGTGGAAATCGTCGTTCATCAGGCTGTGATCGTATTTGATGCCTTTCTTCAGCAACAACTCATTGGTGACTTGGCTGAACTCCCACCACGGCGCGACGTAGCCGGTCGGACGGCGACCGCTCAGCCGCTCTATGACTTCGATGCACTTGTCCATGACCGCTTCTTCTTGCCCCGGCGTCATGGCAATTGGATTCTCGTGCGAATAACCGTGCATCCCGATCTCGTGACCGGCATCGACCACGAGTTTGCACTCGTTAGGGAACGTCTCGATCGAGTGTCCGGGAATGAACCACGTGGTCGGTATACCGAGACGATCAAACAAATTGACCAGACGCGGGACGCCGACTTCGCCGGCGAATAGGCCGCGGGAAATGTCGCATGGCGATCGCTCTCCGCCGTAGGAGCCGAGCCAGCCCGCGACCGCGTCGACGTCGACGCCGATGGCGCAGAGAATTTCCTTCTTGCCGCTGCCGCCAGCCTGCGTCGCCGAGCGCGCGCTGCGCGCGGTATCGGCGCGGCCGCCAGCGACGAGCGAGCGTGGTTGGTAACGCGGTCCGGTCGCCGAACCGTAGCCCGCGCGGGAGCCGATGGCGGATGGACGTGAACGAGTATCGTCGGTCATTAACTGCCCCACTGACGCTTGGAATAGACCTGAAAATCTTCCGTCTCGCCACGCTCGCCGGCAACGAACGCTAGCGCGGCGGAACAGTCCCACGTCGTGTGCATGTCGGCAAGACCCTGCAACATCGCGGGACGCGCGCTTACCGCAGCAAGCCTTTGGCCATGCCTCGTTGACAACGAGGAGGGGCCAACGCCATGTTTGGGCATCCGCTCCTTGTCTTGGAGACGAAAATGACTGACTGGCAAAAATCCACGCGTGCCGATTACGAACAAAAGGGCTTCGCCGCCCGCTCAGGCTATGGCCGCAGCCCGGCCTTCTTGATTGTCGATTTTATTAACGGCTTCACCGACCCAAAGACGCCGCTCGGTGGCGACTTCGCCTGGGAGATCAATGCGACGCGGCAATTGCTGGAGGCGTTCCGCCGCTGCGGATTGCCGATTTTTTATACCACCACTGCTTACCGCAAGGATTTGCGCGACGGCGGGGTATTCGTCAAAAAAGTGCCGTCGCTCGCCATCTTGCAACAGGGTTCGCCGCTGGTCGAGGTCGACCCGCGAATTGAACCTTTGCCGGGCGAAAAGGTCATTGAAAAGAAATACGCCAGCGCATTCTTCGGTACTGATCTGGACGCCGAGTTGCGTAAGCTTGGCGCCGACACCCTCATCGTGGCCGGCTGCACAACAAGTGGTTGCATCCGGGCCTCCGTCATCGACTCTCTCTCTTACGGCTATCACACCATTGTTGTGCGCGAAGCCGTCGGCGATCGCGCCCCCGGACCCCATGAAGCGAACCTGTTTGATATGGACGCGAAATATGCCGACGTCGTCTATCTGACCGATGCGCTCGCCTATTTGCGCCAATTCGCAGACAAATCAGGCTTCGCCGCTAAAGCCGAGGACGATTTCGAGCGCTTTTGGCCGCGGACCCAGCGCGGGTAAGTGACGGTTATGGCAGATCAGTCCAATCCGAACCTGTCGTCGGTGTTCGACGGCATGTTGACGCAGAGCAAAAAGCAACTCGACGATCTTTATCGCGGATCGCGCGGCGGCGTCGGCGGGCTTGCTAAGACTGCCGCGGCCATTTTCGGCGGCGAGAACGGCGTGCCGGCAGAATCGCGTTCAACGTCCCCTACCGATTTTGAGAACGGTTCTTCGGCCGCCCGCCGCTTGCGCGAGCGCTTTGGTGGCGATTGGCATTACGAGATCAAGGAACGGCATCGCGACGGCGATGAGGCGATTGTTTTGGGTAAGCTTACTTTCGGTAAAGAGCGCGCGATAAGAACTCAATTCGGCCGAGCCAAAATCCCCGGCGCGGCGATCGCGGGAGCGAGTAACGGCGTGCAGTTTCGTATCGGGGAGGGGCGCGGCGCAGGAGACGAGCAAGACGCATTTCGCCGCGCCGCGGAAGCGGCGCTTGCGAGTTGCGTCGCTCTTATTTAGCGGCGCTGTTTGCCCGCGCCGCCGATTCTCTCCAATCGCGCGTCAATGAGATGCCCCGCTGCGCATGACCCGTCCCGCTACTTCGCTCTTCTCGGCATATTCGCCGCACCAGTCGCCGCCGAACGTGATCGGCCAGGCGCCAACGCCGTTCTCCCGCCGGGCGGGCGGAAAGCGGCGGCAATAGCCGACCGCCTGTTCGGATTCCGGTTCCGCCCCTTCGGTCGGCTGAAAATGCCACCATCGGCAATTACCGCAGGCCAATTTGGCGTTCACAGCCATCGCTGGATGTCCTGTTGTTGTGGCATTCAACCATTATTTGTTGCTTATACTCAACTGCTCCAATGAGGTGTGGGGCCAACCTGCGGCGCGGCAAGCGTTTCAGTTTGGTGCATATGGCGACGTTCTGTCGGGGGTTGCACGGGGCGGACATTGCTGACAAACTTTTACGGTAGACCGTAATCACGCGTCGATATTCCGGGTCTTGCGCGGCGAGAAGGGGTGATCTGGCAAGCCATGGCTCGGGTAGGCGTTGACGTCGGCGGCACCAACACGGATTTGGTCCTCGAAGCCGATCACGGCGTTTTCGTGCACAAAGTCGCGAGTACGCCGCACGACCAGTCGGAAGGCGTCCTCAAAGGGCTGCGCGAACTTTGCGACATAGCCGGAGTTTCTCCGGCCGACGTGTCGTTGATCGTTCACGGCACGACGGTCGCGACCAACATCACCATCGAGCATAACGGCGCGGAAGTCGGAATGCTGACGACGCGCAATTTTCGCGACATATTGCATATCGGCAGGCATAAACGGCCCTACAACTTTTCTCTGCACTTCGAAGTTCCGTGGCAGAAGCGGCCTCTGGTCAAGCGACGCAATCGGGTCGCGGTGAGCGAGCGGATCCTGCCGCCCGACGGCAAAGTTGAAATCCCTCTTAATGAGACGGAAGTGCTGGAAGCGACGCGGCTGTTCAAGCGCCGTGGCATCAAGTCCGTTGTGGTCGGTTTTCTTTTTTCGTTTCTCAACGACGCGCACGAGCGCCGCGCCGCCGAGATCGTCCGCGCCGAAATGCCCGACGCCTATATCTGCACGTCGTCCGAGGTGGCGAATGTGATCCGCGAGTATGAGCGTTTTTCCACGGCGGCAATGAACGGCTTTGTCGGCCCAAAGACGTCGCTCTATCTGGAGAACCTGCAACAAAAACTTATCGACAACGGCTTTCGCGCCAATTTGCGCGTCATTCAATCGAACGGCGGTATCGCCACTGTTGAGACTTGCTCGCAAAAGGCCGTCGGCATCCTGATGTCCGGCCCGGCGGGGGGCGTCATCGGTGGTCGCGCCGAAGGATTGTTGTGCGGCCGTTCCAATCTCATCACCGTCGATATCGGCGGCACATCGGCGGATATCAGCACGATTCCCGACGGCCGCATCAAGATCATGAACGCGCGCGACTCTTATGTGAGCGGCCACCCGATCCTGGTGCCGATGATCGACCTCGTGTCCATCGGCGCGGGCGGCGGATCGATTGCCTATATCGATTCCGCCGGCGGTTTCCATGTCGGTCCGCGCTCCGCCGGGGCCGAGCCCGGGCCCGCGTGTTACGGTAAGGGGGGCGAGGAGCCGACCGTCACCGACGCGCAGGTCGTGCTCGGGCGCCTCGACGCCGACAAGATGCTTGGCGGCGATTTACCGCTCGATCCCGACCTTGCTTACAAGGCGGTCGAGCGGAAGGTGGCGAAACCGCTCGGCCTTTCGCCGGTTGAAGCGGCGCTTGGGATCATCAAGGTCATCAATTCGAACATGGCGCTCGCGATCCGTTCGAATTCGGTGGCGCGCGGCATCGACCCGCGCGAATTCGCGCTGGTGCCGTTCGGCGGCGCCGGGCCGCTTCACGGCGTCGCGCTTGCGGAAGCAATCTCGGCTAAGGACATTATTGTGCCCGTGGCCCCGGGCATCACCGCGGCAATGGGGCTGTTGCAGACCGATATGCAGTACGAGCACGCGAGATCGCTGATCGTGTCGCTTCGCCACGCAGATCAGGCCGCCCTGGAACGGATCAACGCCGTCATCGACGAATTGGTCGGCCAGTGCCGTCGCGATCTGGAAAAGGACGGTGTCCCCGCCGGCCGCCAGAAATTTCAACGCTTGGCCGAATGCCGTTATCACGGACAGGGATTTGAGCTCCGCGCACAGCTGCCCGAAGCGCGTCTCACCGCCTCCAACGTCGCCGACGTGGTCGCAAACTTCCACCAGCAACACCGCCTCGATTACGGCTATCATTTCGACGACGGCGAGGTGGAGCTGATCACCGTCCGCGTCATCGGTAGCGAGGATGTGGCGCCGCTCAAGGTGGCGCGGATAGACAAGGCCGAGGGAAGCGACATTTCCGGCGCTTTCCTCTATAGCCGCGCGACGACCTTCGATGACGGACAAAGCGTGGAAACTCCGCGTTATGATCGAAATCGCTTGCGTGCCGGTCAGCGCGTCGCGGGGCCGGCCATATTGATCCAGCACAATTCAACGACGCTGTTGCCCCCCGGATACACCGCTGCCGTTGCCGAATTCGGCAACTTGCATGTTTACCGCGGCGCTTGAGGCTCAATTCATGGCCGCGACAATCGATCCCATCACCTTGCAGGTCATCAACGGCGCATTGCAGACCATCGCCGAGGAAATGGGACACGTGCTTTATCGCATGTCGTTTTCCTCCATCATTCGCGAGTCGCAAGATCTCGGCGCTGGATTGTTCGACACCGATTTCAATACGCTTTGCGAATCGGAATCGACGCCGCTCCACATCGGGTCTTTGCCGGGCTACCTCGCGGGAATCAAAGAAACCTTGCAGGACGGCGAATGGCACGATGGCGATCTGGTCATTCACAATCACCCGTACCACGGCTCGAGCCACTCGCCCGATATCGCGGTCGTCGTCCCGGTCTTTCATGAAGGCGCGTTGGTCGGCTTTTCCGCCAATACCGCGCATCATGTGGATATCGGCGCCGCGACGCCGGGCCTGATCATCGATATCCCGGACGTATTCGCAGAAGGCATGCTCTTTGCCGGTACAAAGCTTTACGAGCGCGGCAAACGTAACGAGGCGCTGTGGAGTTATATCGGGCGCAACAGCCGTGCGGCGCGCCAGTTACAGGATGATCTGGATGCCCAAATCGCATCCGCGCGGTTGGGCGCGAGGCGTTTCGCCGAGCTCATGGATCGTTACGGCCGGCAAGTTATTCTCGACGCGACCAAACAATTGATGGATTACACCGAACGCGTTCTGCGCCAGCGCATCGCCGCCATTCCAGATGGGGAGTATCGGGCCGAAGGGTTTCTCGACGACGACGGCAAAAATCGCGACGTGCGCCTGCCGATCAAGGTTTGCGTGCGCGTCAAGGGCGATGGCATCGAAATCGACCTCACCGGCTCCTCCAAGCAAGTCGAGACGGCATTCAACGTGCCCTTCGACGGTTCGACCAAAGTGGCGTGTTTCTGCGCCATTCGATCGCTGCTGCTTGACGCCGCGACCTCCGACGTAAAAGTGCCGTCGAACCAAGGCTCGTTCCGGCCGGTGACGGTGACCGCACCGAAGGGCTCGATCTATAACCCGATTTATCCTGCCGCCGCCGAGGCGCGCTTCGCCCAGTGCAACCGGGTGATCGATTTGATCTACAAGGCGCTGGCGCCAGTTTTGCCGAACGACATCATCGCCGGCAGCTCGGCGAGCCTGTCTTTCTGCTCGTACGCGGGAATACGGCCGAGCGGCGATTATTGGGTCTTTCTCGAGGTCAACGAAGGCTCGTATGGCGGCCGTCCGCGCGCCGACGGGCCCGATTGCATCGACAATCTCATGGCGAACACGCGCAACAATCCGATCGAAGATTTGGCGATGCACCTGCCAATGATTTGCGACCGGTACGAGCTGCGTGACGATGTGATGCCGGGAGCCGGGCGCTCGCGTGGGGGCATTGGGGTGGTCAAGGCGCAAAGGGTATTAACCGATGCCTTCATTACCCACGAGAACGAGCGCCACTTCGACGTGCCTTGGGGGATTTTCGGTGGCAAGCCCGGACAGGTCGGAAAGGTCGAGATTTACAATGTCGGTCGTCCGAGCGACGTCAAACACATGCCGGCAAAGTTTTCCGGGCTGCGGGTCGCGGCGGGCGACGTGCACGTGTTTTATGCGCCATGCGGCGGCGGCTTTGGCGACCCGCTGGAACGGCCGGCGACGCAGGTGCTCGACGACGTGCTCGACGGCTTCTGCACGGTCGATCACGCGAGCGCGGCGTACGGCGTCGTTGTCGATGCCACCGCTGAGAAGGTGGACGAGACGGCGACCCAGGCTTTGCGCGAGCGCATGCGCGCAGGCGCATCAAGCGCGCCGCCACTGTCGCCGCACGTCGAAGTGGCGGCAGCAGCGCCGGCACGGCGTGCGCCCGAGCCGTCGCGGCTGACGTCAAGGAGCGGGCTTAGTCCGTTGCGGGAAAGACCGCTTCGTCCGGCGACGGGCGCAGATATTCCGGCCGCGCCCGCCGCCGAGCATCGCGATCGTCCGCTGACGGAGCTCATCCGCGGATTGCGCGAAGCGTACGGCGAGGCTTGGAGTTTCGAAGTTTTGGAGCACAGCACGACTAAGGATGCGGTCGAAGTCATCGGCCAATTGCGCGCCAACGGCACGAGCGTGCGCGAATCCGCAGCCGCGGGGCGGGGCAACGGCGCCAGTCGTGGTGAGTTGTTGCAGCGGGCGGCCGACGAAAGCCTGCGCAAATGCGTTGAGACGTTGATGCACGACCAACGTTAGCGCTGGCAACAGCCCGCTAACGGAAAGGAGTAAGGCCGCGCCTTGGAAGAAAGAGCGACAGATTTCGTGGAAGCGATGGCGGTGATCGCAGTCATCGGGGTGCTTGCTTTTTTGATCGGATGGCTCGTGCGTATGCCGCAGGGCCAGCAAGCGCCGACAGGCGGCACGGCGGCGGTTGGGCAATCGCCGCGCTGGTACGAATTCGCGCTCGCGCTTCTTTTGCTGGCGGCGATCGCGGCCTTCCTCATCTGGCTCATTTCGAGCGGGCAGCACTGGATGTGGGGCGAGACCTTCTTCGACTGGCGCTCGGATTCGCGCGCCATTGCGTTCGCCGCCATCATGATTGGCATCGGAGTCGTTGGGCTTGCAGTTTCGCTTGCGTACACCGTCGTTCAGTCCTCGCAGCCCGTCGCGCCACGCGCAAGGGATGCGTCGCTGGCGGAGTTGGCGGCGGCGCCGAGTGCTGCTGCGGCGCCTGCCGCTTCGCCGCTTCGGATTCTCGGGCTGATCGCTCTGATCGTTGCGATTGTGTTGCTTTGCTGGATCGCGCTGCCGCGAACCGATCAATATGGGCTGCTCACCCAGCTCGTCTATCCGGCGAGCGTCGGTCTTGCGTTAGTCCTGGTATTTGACAAGGCAACGCGGACCTGGGGGGCCAAGCGCGGCGCTGAGACCTTCCGCGAATGGCTGTTTTGCGATCTTTTCGCGTTCCTGCTTGTGGTCGCATTCCTTAATCTGCGCGGTTTGGGAAAGCCGGAAACCTACGCCGCCAGCTTTTGGGATATTCTCAACCTGGTGCTGTGGTTTGCCGCCTTTTGGTCGGTCGATCGCGGCGTCGCGCGCGGCCGCTTCCTCGCCGGTTACGGTTACCTCGTTGTTGCGCCGCTTTTGCTGCTGATCTGGCAGGCAGTCATGGGCACGCCCGCGCCGGCGTCTTGGTGGGCAACGATATGGCCGTTTTTCATTCTTGCCGCGGTCTTCTTCGTGCTGGAGGCGATTACGCTCGTTGCCTCGAGCGGCGAACGGCAAACCTTACCGGCGGTCAAAGATACGCTGTTCCTTTTGCTCTACGCCGTTCTCCTGATCGTTGCGGTGAGATCCCATGGCTGAGAGCTATAAGCCTCAACCCGCCCAGGTCTTGCCGTTCCCGCCTTGGCGTGCTCCATTTCGGCCGCCGGGGATGGGCGTTAAGTATCAAGGGGCTTGATTGAAATGACGGGGTGGCGGTTGTTTTGGGCGCTTGTCGGCTATGTGGCCTTCATCGTCATTCTGATCTTCCTGTATTTTTACAAGCCGTTCGAAGACTTCTTCACGCTCGTTATCAACGGGCTGGGTTACGACAACGCGATGTTCTGGGTCGTGTTGATCGCCGCCATCGTCGGCTTCTGTGCGTTTCATTGGCGGGCCTACCGGCTCTACATCGTGCAAAGACGCAGTGTCGACGGGATGGTTTTGGCCTCGCTCCGGGGCTCCGCATTTATCGCGATTCTGTTGTGCGCGGGGGCCGCGGTGCAATCGTTATTGATCCTCTGCGTTTATTTGCTGCAGCCCGAATATTCACTCGGTGCCGAGTTCGGCAGCCGGCTCGGCGCGGTCGTGGCGCTGGTGATCCTGACCCTATGCTTTTGCCTGATTTATTGGGTGCTCAAAGTCATCCGCCAGGCTTCGCCGGTCAGTGAGAGCGCCGATACAGGATCGTATAGATTACAATAAACAGCCCGATCATCAGCAGCGAAAATAGCGTCGACGCCGTCCCCAGTGCGAACAGGGTGGGCTGCACGCGCTGAGTCAAAGACGCATTGATGTCGAGCGGCAGCGTGTTCGATGCTCCAGACAAAAGCGTCGTGCGGGCAAATTCATCGTATGACAGCGTGAAGCCGAAGAGTCCGGCCGCGACAATACCGGGCAGGATCAGCGGCAGGGTTATCTCCTTGAACACCGTCCACTCGTCCGCGCCCATATCGCGGGCCGCCTCCTCCAACCGCGCGTCAAAGCGGTTGAATACCGCCATCATCACCAGGAAGCCGAACGGCAGCGTCCAGACAACGTGCACGGCGAGGCCGGACGACCACCAGTTCGGTGGGATGCCGACCTGGCGCAGCATGGTGGCGAGGCCGAGGCTGAGCAGGGTGCCCGGCACCATCAGGCCGGCCATCACGGCGTAAAATAGCGCCCCGGAGCCGCGGAAGCGCTTGCGGAATGCCATCGCCAGCATGGTCGAGAACAGCGCAGTGATAATCATGACGATCACGGCGAGGATGAGCGAGCGAACCAGCGAAGCCTTGAGGTCGCCGACCGCGGAGGGCCCGGTCAATTTTTCCCACCAGTAGAAGCTGAAGCCGCGCATTGGAAAGGTCACGCCGCCGCGCGGGCCTTGGAAGGACAGCGTGAACATGGCGAACATCGGACCGTATACGAAGATGAAAAAAATCACATAGTAGACGCTGAAGCCGGCTTTTATGCGGGCCTTGCGGCGGCTCTCCGGCGTTGAGCGCGCCATCTCAAAGCTCCTTGCGGATGTCGACCAGGCGCAAGATGATGATCACGCCCATCATCATCGCTACCATCAGCATAAAGGCGTTTACCGCTGCGAATGGGTAGTTTCCGGTGACGTAATAGGTGAGGATCACGGTGCCGGTGGTCGAGGCTTTGCCGCCGTAGACCACCACGGCGGTGGCGAATTCGCCCATCACCGCAACAAAGATGAAGATCATGCCGATGGCAACGCCGGGAAGCGACAACGGCGCGATGATTTCGCGGAAAATCTGGAAAGGCGTGGCGCCCATGTCGCGCGCCGCTTCAAGTAGGGTGCGGTCGATCTTGGCAAGCGAGAAGAAGATCGGGCCAACGGCCAGCACCACGTAAAGCTGCACCAGCGCCATGGTGTAGCTGAATTCGGAATAGAGAAAGAAGCTGAGTGGCTCGTCGATGGCGCCAATACCCAGCAGGAATATGTTGATCAGTCCTTGGCGCCCGAGCATCGGCAGCCAAGACACCGCACGAATGAGATAGCTGGTCCAGAACGGCACCATGACCAGGAGAAACAGCGCGAGCTGCCATTTGAAATTCTGCACCTGCATCGACAGGAAATACGCCATCGGATAGGCCAGGATCAGGCAAATCGCCATGGTGGTGATGGTGAAGCGAAAGGTCAGCCACAAGGTGCGGATGAAGACCGACGGAGTGAGAAAATCCGGCTTGGCGGGATCAAAGAAGCCGTCAGTGGAAAAAAAGGCCCGATAATTTTCTATGGTGAAAGCCGGCGTCATGCCGTGCCCAGTCGATTTCCAAAAACTGAAAATAAAGATGCTGACCAGCGGCAGGAACAAAAACACCGCGAGCCATAACGTCGCCGGCGCAATGAGAATAGGCACCGGGAAGCCGGGTTCGCGGCGATATTTGCGTTTGACGTCGGCCTCGGTCGCGACCGGTGGCGCGCTTCCGATCAACCCGCGCTGCGGCGCGACATCGGTGAGCTTGGTGTAGCTTTCGACTGTGGTCACGGATCAATCATACGCGAAAACGCCGCCGGCTTGGAAGGCCGGCGGCGTTGCCCAACAAATGAGCTGACTAGCCTGAAATCAAGCGTTGAGGAATTCCGTCCATCGCTTGGTCAGGTAGTCGTTTTCGTCCATCACAGAATTCCAGACGGCGATCTGGAAGCGTTTCCAGTAGGAGCCGCCGGTACGGATGTCGCCCTTCTTGATGATGATGGTGCCGAACGGATCGGGCAGATCCTTCGCCGCGGCTTTGCCGTCGTACCAATAGTCCCACTCGACCGGTTCGAGGAACTTCTTCGCGTTGTCGGGGATCGAGTGATAGTAGCCCTGACGCGCGACGAACGCCGCCGGCCAGCCTGCGAGCCACCAGTTGATGTACTCGTACGCCTGGTCGAGTTGCTTGCCCTGGACCTTCGAGGAGATCGAGAAGCCGCCGTGCCAGCCGCGCATGCCTTCCTTGAGAAAAGCGTAAACGCAAGGTACGCCCTCGGCCTGGATTGCGGCGACTGCCGGCGACCACATGCTCTCCAGCACCACTTCGCCGTTCACCATCAGGTTGACCGACTGGCCGAAGTTTTCCCAGAAGGCGCGGAAGTGCCCGGCCTTCTTGAGCGGAATGAGATACTCGATCATGAAGTCGATTTCGGCCTTGGTCATGTTGCCTTTGTTGGCAAACTTCTTCAGGCCCATGGCTTCGATCGCCATCGCACAATCCATCACGCCGATGGATGGCACGTTGAGCAAGCCGACCTTGCCCTTCCAGTCTTTGTTGAGGAGCTCGCTCCAGCTTTCGATCGGGCGGCCGGTTGACTTTGGGTTATAGCCCAAGGAATCGGCATTGTGCCAACCCGGAACCATGGTGATGTAACGTGACGGCTCCTGCTGTCTTTTGCCGTTTTCGTCGCAGTAGATCATCGTGTACGGCGCAGCGCCTTGTCCGACCTGCGACTCCGGAGTCAAATGTCCGGTCTTGGTCAGATTGGTGACCTTGTCCCAATCCTTGATCTTTTTGGTGTCGATGGGCTGGAAGACCTTTGCCGGCCACAGGATCGCGAGGTCGTGGTAGTAGCCTTCGGCGATCTCGTATTGATCGGGCTGATTGAGCATCTTGCCGATCATTTCGCCATAGCCCATCGCCTGGCCGGTGACCGAGAAGCCCAAGTCTTTCGTCGCCTTGTCCTGGATTTCGTTGATCTCGCTGACGCCGAGACCAATGCTTCGCAAGCCTTCGGCTGCTGATGCTTGTCGCGAGAAGCCCCCCACCATACCGGTGGCTACACCGGCCGCAGTCGCCTTCATGAATGATCTGCGCGACCACTTACTCTTCTGCACGCGCATGCAAGTCTCCTCTGTTTGAACCACCCGACTTTGTTTGGAACGCTCGAATTTTTGGCTGTGTTGTTGAAGCCCGGAGCGGCCGCCCGCCAAAAAGCCCTTGTGCACCGCTTCAATTTACGAATGATACATTAGCGCAAGGGCCTGTCAAACAGCCGAAGGACCGTAAAAGTGACCGTTTTGATCAAGAATGGACGCGTCGTGACTGCCGTCGACGACTACCAGGCCGACATTTTCATCAACGGCTCGACGGTGGCGCTGATCGGCAAAGATCTCGTCATCGATGCAGACAAACAAATTGACGCTTCGGGCAAGCTGGTGATCCCGGGCGGCGTCGACCCGCATACGCATCTTGAATTGCCGTTTGGCGGCACGACAACCTCAGATACGTTTGAGACCGGCACCCGCGCCGCTGCCCACGGCGGCACCACCTGCATCATCGATTTTGCGGTGCAAACGCGTGGCACTTCGACGTTGAAGGCGCTGGACGACTGGCATGCCAAAGCGCAAAGCAAGACCGCGATCGATTATTCATTCCACATGATCGTGACCGACCTGCCGCAAGAACGGACCGGCGAGATGCGGAGCCTCGCCGACGCCGGCGTCACCAGCTACAAGTTGTTCATGGCCTATCCGGGAGCGCTGCTCTCGGACGACGGCACGATTTTTCGCGCCATGCGCAAGGCCGGCGAGGACGGGACGCTGGTCTGCATGCATGCGGAGAACGGCATCGTTATCGATGAGTTGGTGAAAATCGCGCTGTCGCAGGGCCACATCGAACCGAAATATCACGCGCTGACCCGGCCGACGCGGCTGGAAGCCGAGGGCGTGCACCGCGCGTTGTCGATCGCCGAAGTCGCGCGTGCGCCAGTCTATATCGTGCATCTGAGCTGCTACGACGCCCTACAGGAACTGCGCCTGGCGCAGGCGCGCGGGGTTATGGCGCACGCGGAGACCTGTCCGCAATATCTGCTTCTCGACGTCGACCGCTACGACGAACCAGGTTTTGACGGCGCCAAATACGTGCTGACCCCGCCGCTGCGGGAGAAATGGAATCACGATGAGCTCTGGGGCGGTTTGCGTTCCCACGCGCTCGATGTGATCTCAACCGACCATTGCCCGTTCTGCCTGAAAGAGCAAAAAGAACTCGGGCGCAATGACTTCAGCAAAATACCGAACGGCGGTCCGGGCATCGAAAACCGCATGAGCCTGATTTATCATTACGGCGTCGGCAGGGGCCAAATTTCCCTTAATCGTTTCGTCGAGCTGACATCAACCGCACCGGCGAAGATCTTCGGGTTGTTTCCCAAGAAGGGCACGATCGCCGTGGGCAGCGACGCCGACATCGTCATTTTTGATCCCGAGCGCGAAGAGACGATCAGCGCTTTCAACGGCCATACCCATCACATGAACATCGACTACAGCGCTTATGAAGGCTTCAAGGTCAAAGGCTACACCGAGACCGTCATTTCGCGCGGCAAGGTCGTGATCGAGAAGGGTAACTACGTCGGCCATGCCGGCGACGGCGCGTTCGTCAAGCGGCGCGCCTATGGCGGGCAATATGCTAATACACACGCCAACATGGCGCGTGATGTGCTGGCGCCAAGAGCGGCGCTGGGCTCGCCGGGGCGGCGATTTTCCTGAGCGTGATTTCTTGATAAGCCGCACATTTTAGCGAGCGATTTCCGCCGGCCGGAATATCGAGGGAGGATAAATATGACCAAGGGACAGCGAGCTGACTTGCGCGCGCGGCTGCACGCAAAGGAACTGCTCGTGGCGCCGGGCGTGTTTGACGGCATTTCTGCGAGGATCGCCGATCAAATGGGTTTCGAAGCTCTCTACATGACCGGCTACGGTACGGTCGCCTCGCATTTGGGCCTGCCGGACGCTGGGATTGCGACTTACTCGGACATGGTTGGTCGTGTCGGCGTGATAGCGTCCGGCACAACGACGCCGCTCATTGCCGATGGCGACACCGGCTATGGCGGGCTTCTCAATGTGCAATATACGGTGCGCGGCTATGAAGCCGCCGGCGCGATCGCCATTCAACTTGAAGACCAGGAGTTTCCTAAAAAGTGCGGCCATATGCTCGGCCGCCGCGTCGTGCCGATCGAAGACATGGTCGACAAGGTCAAAGTCGCGGTGGCCTGCCGCGAGTCCAGCGATTTTTTGATCATTGCGCGCACCGATGCTCGCACGACGCTCGGCCTCGACGAGGCGCTGCGCCGCGCAGAAGCCTACGCCAAAGCCGGTGCTGACATTCTGTTTGTCGAGAGTCCTGAGAGCATCGAGGAGATGCGGACCATCGGCCGAAGTTTCGACCGGCCGCTGGTGGCCAATATGGTCGAAGGCGGCCGCACCCCGGTCCTGGACCGCAAAACGCTGGAAGAGATTGGGTATTCGATTGCGATTTATCCGGCTTTCGGTTTTTTGGCCGTTGGCGATGCGTTGCGAAACGTCTACCGGCACCTGAAAGAGAACGGCTCCAGCGTCGGCTCCAACGTGCCGCTGTACAAGTTCGCCGAGTTCAGCGAGATGATGGGTTTTGGCGCCGTCTCCGAGTTCGACAAGACTTACGGGCACTAACCGCCGGCAAGCTGCGCGCGCTAGGCCGCTACAAACCGGAATGCTTCCCACTCGGTCGGCGTCTCTTTGAGGAGGCGTTGCCAAGAACCGTTTGCTTGGCGTGACCGCGGCGCCAGACGCCGGCCGGCGTAGGCAAATTCCGCCCAGTTTGCAGCGAATGGATAGGGCGCTAGCGCGTAGACCCCATCACCGCGCGGTTCGATGGTCACTGTGATGTCCGCCATTGCGCTCAACGGAACGTTTTCGAATGCTTGTTTGGTGCGTTCGCTTGGATGGATGCGATTGAAATAAAGCGCCAGCGTGTCGAGGAATTGCAACTGCTTATAGTTCTGAAAAAGTTTTTTTTCGTCCATCCACTCCGAGCACTGAGGATCTTTGGCAATCTCCTCCTTTAGCCGCTTTTGCCGTTCAAGTTCGCCGGCCAGCATGCGGTCGGCGATCGGCCGATCCTGCGGCGGGATGTTGTTGATTAGCACGAGCTTGGAAAGCCCGTAACGGCCGTTATAGAGACCCCAGCTGTGCATGCTCGACATCAGCCCGCAATACGGGTGATGCCGTTCGTTGAAATCTGGCGATTGCCGGCTGGTCACGGTTATGAGCTCCGCGGGCGTTTCAATGAGATTGTAAGGCAGGCCGGTTTTTTCGTCAGAGGCCGGGTCGCGGTCGAATTCCGTCCAGCCGGCGTCGTGATGGGAGACGACATAAATCATGTGCTCTAGAGGCGACAGCGGCTCGAATTGGTCGTTGCCAAAAGCGCGCGCGAATTGTCCCGAGAGCGCAGTGTGCTCGTACATCATGATGGCCAACCGCGGCGTGCCTGCCGGGGCGGTTTGAATGATCATTGGCTGCCTCGCATTATGATCGCTCCCGCGATCAACCGCGGACGTGCTCAATGCCCGCAGCAATCCGATCGTCGGTCCGACACCAGTCGTTGCTTCGACTATCTCCCCCAGCGGCAATGTGGTCAAATGGCTCAATGGGTGGAGGGTTTCGATGACGGCGGCGACGACACTTGCAGAGACGCGACTAACGTCCGATCCGATCCCTCCGGAGCGCCTGCGCGCCGACACTGACGCGCTATTTGCAGCGCTCGACAGCGGCGGCATCGGTATTGTGCCGCTTGATGTCGCTTATGCGGTCGTGGCCACAACTGCAGAGGGCGTGCGCCGCATTTTCGAGGTGAAGCGGCGCTCTTACGACAAGCCGTCGGGCATGTTTGGCAACTGGCAACTGAGCCGCGAAATCCACGACATGGACGACCGGCGGCATGAAATCGTTCGCGAAATGATTGAGGAGGAGCGGCTGCCATTTTCGGTCGTGGCGCCGTTTCGCGCCGAGCACGAGTTGCTCGCAGCCGTCGATCCATTTGTTATTCAAAATTCGTCCAAAGCCGGCACCTTGGACATGCTGCTCAACGCCGGTCAGTTCCACGACGCCATCGCCAAAACCTCAATCGCGAGGGGCAGGGCGGTATTCGGCTCTTCGGCGAACTTATCGCTTACCGGCAGCAAATACCGGTTTGCCGATATCGACGAGCCGGTCCGCGCCGCGGCGGCGATTCACTTCGATTACGGTCAATCCAAATTTGCGCACCCCGACGGGCTTGCTTCGACCATCATCGACTTTCGGGATTTCACCGTGGTCCGCGTCGGCCATTGCTTCGAACGCCTGGAGCACGCGTTCGCCGATCGCTTCGGCGTAGTGCTCAAAACTGCATAGGAAAGGCCAGACGTGAACGATCCTTATCTCGACAGTGGATTCGGCACCGGCCGCATCGGCTTCGGCAGGCGTGCCGGCGTCGTTGTGGTCGATTTTCAGCGGGGATTTACCGAAGGTCGCTTTCCGCTTGGCGGGCGGCCGATGGTCGAACGCGCGGTCAACAATACCGTCACGCTGGTCACCGCGGCGCGCAAAGCGGGGCTGCCGGTCGCTTGCTGTTACACGGCTTATTCGAGTGCGCGCGATGCGCCGCTCTGGAAAATTCCGGCGGTGGTCAGCGATTTCCGCCACGGCGACGCTTGTACCGAACTCGACGAGCGCATCTACGACGAGAGCTACGACATGGCCGTGTGCAAGAGCGCGGCATCGATCTTTTTCAACACCTCGGTCGCGGCATACTTCATCAAGGACGGCGTCGATACTGTAATCGTCTCCGGCTGCAATACGTCCGGCTGCGTGCGGGCGTCGATCACTGACGCATTCTCCTATGGTTTTCGCGTGATCGTGCCGGAGCCGTGCTGCGGCGACGTCGACGAAGGTCCGCATTGGGCAAACTTGCGTGACGTCGAACGCCGCTATGCCGACGTGGTCGGATTGGAAGAGGTGCTCGCTTATATCGAGACCGCAGGCCGGCGGAATAATTAGCGCCGCCGATGGCGACGACACGGCCATCGAAATTGGCGCTGCGCAATTGCGGCGCGCGAACGGCATTTCGGCAAAGGGATTTTGGTCATGAGTATTGACGGAAAGCGCGTTGTCATCCTTGGCGGTAGCTCGGGCCTTGGTCTTGCCGTCGCGCGGGCCGCGGCTGTGGCGGGCGCGTCGATCGTAATCGCTTCGAGCCGCCAAGCCCGGATTGACGAGGCGCTTCGCACGCTCCCGGCCGGCACCGCCGGACACGTCCTCGATCTTGCCGACGAACAGAAGGTGAAGTCGCTGTTCGCGAAGCTTGACCGTTTCGATCACTTACTCTTCACCGCCGGTGAAACTCTGCAGCTCGGACCGTTGCCCGAGACCGACATCGCCGCGGGGCGCGGATTTTTCAATTTACGTTTTTGGGGCGCCTATATGGCCGCTAAATATGGCAGCGGCAGCATCCGGCCCGGCGGCTCGATCGTCTTCACTTCCGGCACGGCCGGCGCTCGCCCGCGGTCGGGGTGGTCGCTGGGCGCGAGCGTATGCGCCGCGATGGAGGGACTGACGCGCGCGCTCGCGGTCGAGCTCGCGCCCATTCGCGTCAACATCGTCGCGCCTGGCATAGTGAAGTCACCGCTTTGGGCCAACGTACCGGACGACCAGCGCGAGAACATGTACCGGGACGCGGCGGCGAGGCTCCCGGTCGGCCATGTCGGGGACCCTGACGAAGTCGCGGAGGCCTATCTTTATTTGATGCAGCAAACCTACATCACTGGCCAAACGCTGATCGTCGACGGCGGTGGCACGCTCGCTTAACGCGCTGTCCTTACGCGCCAAGCGCCTTCGGTACCGCCAGATGAATGTTGGTTTCCATTTGAAACCTGTGGCCGAGGCGAAACAGCAAAGATTCGCTGAACGGGCGGCCGATGAGCTGGAATGACGTCGGCATGCCGTCGGACGTGAAGCCGCAGGTGACGCTCAGCGCTGGCAGCCCGAGGAAGTTGATGGGTCGCGTGTTGCGGGTGAGCGCGACCACCATTTTCAGATAGGCCGGGCCGTTACTGTAAGCCGTTTGTTCGAGGGTCGGAGTAGGCATCGGCAATACCGGGGCAAGCAACGCGTCGACGTGACTAAATACCGCTCCGGTGAACTCCTCCAATGCGAAGACGCGGTACTGGAGGGCGTTGATATAATCGACTGCGGATATAAAGAATCCCGCCTCAAGCCGCTTGCCGACTTCCTCGGAATATTCGGTCTTACGCGAACGCTGCCACGGCCGGTGATTGGCGGCACCCTCGGCCTTCATGACGAGCGGATGCAGTTCCGAGGTGAGCGAGACCGACTTCGGAATATCGACTTGGACCAGCGTAGCGCCGGCTTGCCGGAACACGTCGAGGCTCGCGGCGATCGCCTTTTGCACATCGGGATGCAAATCCTGGTCAAAGTAACCGCGCGGGATGCCAACGCGGATTCCGGAGAGCGGCTGTTCAAGCGCGGATTCATAATCGGGTATCGGCATCGCGGCCGGCGTATCATCGAGGCCATCTTGTCCGGCAATGGCTTTGAGGACGCGTGCCGAATCTTTCACGGTACGGGTGAGGGGTCCAACGCAATCGAACGACCATGACATCGGCATTGCGCCGCGGCGGCTCACCAGGCCGTTGGTCGGAAGGCAGCCAACAATGCCGTTCGCGGCGGCGGGGCATCGGATCGACCCTCCGGTATCGGACCCGAGCGAGCCATAAATCATGCGGCTTGCCACCGCCACGCCGGAACCGCTGGAAGAGCCGCACGGGACGCGATCGTGGCCCCACGGGTTGAGCGAGCGCGGCAGGTGCGCATTAAAACCGTGCGGTCCCATCGCAAACTCGACCATGGCCAAGCCGCCCACATCGATAGCGCCCGCGCCGTCGAGCTTGCGCAACGCGGTCGCGGTCGTCTTTGCCGGCTCGTTGCTTCGGATTCGCGAGCCGCACCCGGAAATGCGACCGGAGCGGTAATACATGTCCTTGTGCGCCATCGGCACGCCATGCAGCGGTCCAACGGTCTCGCCCCGTGAGCGGACCGAATCCAGCCAGCGGGCGCGGTCAAGCGCGCTTTCTCTGTCTTGCCAAACGAAAGCGTGATGAACGGGTTCCAGCTTGTCGATTTGCGCAAAACAAGCTTGCAGTACTTCGTTAGCCGAGACTTCGCCGGTCTTGATGAGATCGGCGGTTTCGCACAGGGACAAATTTTGCAGCCCGTCCACAGGCTTTTGTTGTGTCATTGCTATCTCGTTCTTCCGATTACGCTCGCCGAGAACGAAGGACGGCTGGAAACTCGCCGGGATCGCGGTCGAAATCGTGAACCGCCAACGCGGCTTCGACGGCTGTGCGCAGCTGGTTCAATTCGACGGCAAGTTCCGGCCAGCGCTGCTGTGCGATCGGCACATTCTGCGTTTCGTCGTTGAGCTCTTTGAGAAGCTCGGCTCGTATCGGCATGGCAAAACTCCTTTTGACGGTCCAAACGCTGCCTAATTCAGCGGCGGCCAGCGATGCGCAAAGCCTAGATTTTTCTGCAAGGTGAAGGCGAATCGCAGCAACGTGTCTTCCGCGAACGGTCGGCATACGATCTGCAGGCCAACCGGCAGACCGGATGTCGTCCAGCCGCAGGGAATAGAGAGCGCCGGCAAACCAAACAACGACATGGTGGCGGTGGGCGCCATGTAGTCGACGATGCTCGCCATCGGCCTGCCATCAACAAGCAGGACGTCGCTTTGCGCGTTTGGAAATGCCGCGATGCTGGTCGTCATGCATATAAAAATATCGTGATCGCGAAAGAAGTGCGCCACATTGTGCCAGATCCGGCTTCGTTCTTGCTCCGCCTTGAGGAAGTCGTCGGCGGAAATTTCCTTGCCACGTTCGATATTCCAGATCACGCTCGGCGTGAGCTTGTCGCGTTCGGCATCGAGCAAATGGCCAAGCGTTCGGTAGAGGACAGAGCCGCGCAACCGCATGAAGGCGTCCATGGCGCCGCCGAAGTCGGGACCGCACTCTTCAAGATCGCCATAGAGTCCTGCAATTTTTGCCACCGCCGCTTCGAGCACCGGGCGAACTTCGCGATCGATGGGAAGCGAGCCGAGATCGAGCTGGACGGCGATCCTCGGTCCGGCAACGGGCTCGGTTTGGAAGTCGGGCAGGACGAATTTTTCTCGCCCGACGGAAGTGGGGTCGGCTCCATCGCCGCCTGCGACGACGGAAAGCAGTAGCGCAACGTCCTCGACGTTCCTCGCCAGAATGCCGTGGACATTCAGGTCGTCCCACAATAACGGCTTGGCTGGATTGGCGACGCGCCCGGCGGTCGGCCGCAAGCCGACGACACCGCTCAAGCTCGCGGGCATACGGCAAGAGCCGCCGAAGTCGGTGCCGTGCGCAAGTGATGCCATGCCGGTACAAACCGCAACGGCGGAGCCGCCGCTCGACCCGCCGCTCGTCCGCGTCAGGTCATAAGGATTTGCGGTTGGTCCGGCGAGGCGATTCTGGCAAATAGCGCCATAACCAAATTCAGGCGTCATCGTCTTACCGATCATCACGCCGCCCGCATTGAGCGCGCGGCTGACAAACAGCTCGTTGTTGTTTGGAATATTGTCGGCATGAACCAGGGATCCATAGGTCGTCCGGACCCCGGCAGTTGCGATCAGATCTTTAAAAGCGATCGGCAGGCCGTGCAGAGGACCTCGACGGCTCGGCGGCAAGTCATCCAACGCGCCGGCCGTTCGGCGCGCGCCTATCTCGTCAACGGTCATGAATGCCTTAAGCCGTCCATCCAAGGCTTCGATACGCTCAAGCGCCGCGCCGACGAGATCGGTTGCGGAAATAGCTCCTTGCCGAGTTTGCCTTACGGCTTCGACGGCCGAGAGCGTGACGAGCGGGTTCAAAACTCGCCTTTGAGAAACGCCGCGACCACGCGGCAATTTTCTTCGGTGCCGTCGAACAACGTCGAGTGGTTTGAGCCTTTGATGACGTGTTTCTTCGCGCCTTTGATGTGCTGGGCGATATACTCCTGGCCAGCGCCACTCTCGGCCTGTTGCCATGGCGTCATGATGTCCTCGTCGCCACCAATGACAAGGGTGGGGGCGGTGATCGTTGGCAATAGCGGCCGCAAGTCCATATCGATCATGGCCTGACAAGCGCGCTTGAACACGTCCACACGATTGCAACTTCCCAATATGTTCTGAATCATATCGACCGCCCGCCGCCCGTCGGGGCCGTCGAGATACCGCCGCGACAGCGCCTGCATCGCGATCAATTCGGCGAGCGTTCGCGAACCGACGCCGAAGCGTTCGGCGATATCAATCCAACCACGAAAGGTCAGAACGCCGGCATAGTCGAGTTTCGCTGCCGAGCAATTGATAACCAAACGCCGCGTCCGGTTGGGATATTTGGCGGCGAATTGCTGTGCCACCATTCCGCCCATCGAGGTGCCGTGGATGTGGGCGCTCTCGAGACTAAGATGATCCATCAAGCCGGCGACATCGTCCGCCCAAACCTCCATGGTGTAGTTCTGGAACGGCCGCTCGGACTCGCCGTAGCCGCGCATATCGAAGTCGATGCAACGAAAGCTACGCGACAGGACGGGCGTCGCGGTGGCAAAATTGAAGTGTCCGAATCCGGCGCCATGGATTTGGACAACCGGGTCGCCTTCGCCGGTCTCCTGATACCAGATGCGAACACCATTGATTCTCGCGTCAGACATATTGTCCACCCACCCGGATTCCCTGGAAAGGAGAGTAAAGCTTTCGCCGGTTAAGCGGCAATGCCGATTAACGGCCGTCAGGCGTGCGCAGACCGAACCAAGCATCGCGCACCTGAAAATAATGTGTCGCTGGATCGTAGACCGCCACCGGGAGGCGTAACTCCTGGACTGAGAGCCGTCCGACGGCGGAAAGCAAAAAATAAGATGCAACCACCCGGTCGTGCTGCGCGACAATGAGCGCCACGCGGGCGTTCACCAGCGCCTGCTCGGCGTTGAGTACATCGAGGGTGGTGCGCTGACCGGCCTGGGCCTCGTTGCGAACGCCCGTTAGCGCCCGTTCCGCGGCATCATTCTGGCGGATGGCGGCCTCAATCTGCGCCTTCGCCGCTTCGAGTTGACCCCAGGCTTGTACGACATTGGCGCGCGTCTGGTCGCGCAGCTGGTCGGCGTTGAGTCGCTGCTGGCCGACAGTCTCTTTGTTCAGGCGAATGGCGGAATATTCCGCTCCCCCTTGATAGATCGGAACGGTGAGGTTGAGCTGGACGGTTCCAAGAAAGAGGTTGGGTTGCAGAATGGTCGGATAGTTTTGTTGGGATACGCTCCCTTGCAAACCTAATGTCGGCCAAAGCGCGCCTTCGGCGATTTTGACCTGCAGCTGTGCCACGTCGACGCCATAAAGCGCGGCGGTCACGGCCGGGTTCTCCGCCATCCCGACAGTAATCGCGGCACTCAGCGTAGTCGGTGAGAGCCGGTCGACCGACGATGCCGGGGCAAGATTCGACGGCTCGACGCCGATGACGCGGCGATAGTTTGCACGGGTGGTCATCAGCGTCGACTCAGCCGCGTGCAAGTTCGCTTCGCCGGCCGCCAATTGCGCCTCAGACTGCGCCACATCGGTCGTGGTCACCTGACCGGCGGCAAAACGGTTTTGGGTATCCTTGAGCGTGCGCTGCAAGACGCGGACGTTGTTCTGCTGGACTTCGAGGTTTGCGGTGTCTCGCGACATATCCATGTAGGCCGTCGCCGCCGCAAGCAGCACGGATTCTTCCATCATCCGCAGCGTCTCGCGCGCCGCGGAAACTTGGCTCTCGGCTTTGCGGACGGTGTTGGCAGTGCGCTGGCCATTAAAGAGTGTCTGCGTGCCGTTCAGGCCGACCGCCGTCGGGTTCGTATAGCCCTTGATCGAAAACGAAACTCCGTTTGGCAGGCCTGGAGGTATCGGCGGAAGCACCTCGGTGGTGTTGGTGAATTGCTCGGCGACCGAGGCGGTTGCAGAAAGCGTGGGGCGATAGCCGGAAAGCGCCTGCGAGACGCCTTCGTCACTTTGCCGGACTATCGCTCGCTGAGCGTTGAGCTGCGGATTGCTCTCGTAGGCTTTCGCCAGCGCTGACTGCAGGGTTTCGGCCGCGAGTTCACTAGGCGCTAGCGCCGGAAGCGCCAGAGCTACGCAACACGCCAAAAGGCTCGCAGGCCTGGCCTGTCTTTGCAGCCGGATTTGCGAGCGTCGTCGAGCCCCGAAACCAATAACGCTACGCTCCACAACCAGCCTCGATCTACGCGGCGGCAGAGTAACTTGCGGGTACCGGCCTTACAAGCTTGGGCCTTCGTTACTCACCGCGATTTCGCGGCGCGTGCGAGCATTCGCAGTTCGCGGATCCCGAGCATAAGGCTCGCCAAGAACAGTGGCAGCAAGAAGTAGAGCGCGCGAAAGGTCAACAGCGCCGCCAACAGCGCCTCTCTCGGATATTGCGGCAAGCCCAACAGCATTGTGGCCTCGATGACGCCCAGGCCGGCCGGCGCGTGGCTGACGGTTCCGAGCAGCGTGGCCGTAAGGAACACCATCATGAGATTGGGGAGGCCGACGGCGGGCGTGGCCGGCAGCAGGATGTACATCGCAAGCGTGACAAATATTAAATCGAGTGCGCCGATGCCGATTTGCAACAGGGTTTGGCGAAAATTAGGTAATTCGATGCGCCAGCCGGATCGGCCGACGGCGCGCGGCGCGGGCGCCAGCCACAATAAGTAACAAGCGATGCCGGCCAGGCCGGCAAATCCCATTCCGCGGTTAAGCCACGACGGCAAATGGTCGACGGTCGTCGCCGCCTCGGGAATGTAGGCGGCGGTCATACCGAGAAGGAAGGCGTTGCCCAGCCAGAAGGTGATACCGGTAAGCACTGCGATCTTCGCGACATCGACAACGGTCAAACCCCAGACCGAATAGATACGCAACCTGATCATGCCGCCGGTCAAAATCGCCGCGCCAAGATTGTGACCGATGGTCGAACTCGTGAAACTGGCCAGTGCCGCAATCGAGTAGGGGACCTTTTTGCGGTCGATGACGTGAAGAGCAAACAAATCATAAAAAGTCAGTGCGACGTAAGCCGCGGCGGTGAACCCGCCGGCAATAACAAGCTTTGGAACGGATTGGGCGGTAAGCGCGGCAATAACTTTGTCGAATTCGATGCCGCGCAAAAGTTCATAAAGGGTGTAGCCGGCGACGCCGAGTATCGCCACGCTGACCGCGACACCGATCGTGCTCCGCCCGATGCGGGAAGTTAGCGTCTGCGCGATAGTAGCGGTCACGTCTCTCTGGCGTGCGGCGCCGAAAATTTTAAGCCGACGGCGACCCTGGGCGTCGGCGGCAAAGTCTCATTTGCATGTAACAGCATTGTTACGAAGCAAATAATTGAATGGCCGCCGGCACGCGAGCCGTCACACGATTGAGACATGAAATGGCAATGGTTGTCGCATCCGATTCGATTAGGAGAGGAGCGGCGCCGCCCGTCCCTTGATGAGAATACTTGTTGCAACAGATGCGTGGCATCCGCAGGTCAACGGCGTAGTACGGACGCTCGGGTCTTTGGCGCGTGCCGCCGACAAGCTCGGGGCGAAGATCGATTTTCTGACGCCGGAAGGTTTCCCATCCTTTCAGCTGCCGACTTATCCGGGACTGAGACTCGCTTGGCCAAGCCGGCGAGGGATTGAAGACCGCGTCGAGGCAAGAAAGCCCGACGCGATCCACATCGCAACGGAAGGGCCGGTGGGCTTCGCGGTGCGCGCCTATTGCCGCCGCCACGGGCGCCGCTTCACCACAAGCTACACGACGCGCTTTCCCGAATACATTTCCGCGCGACTGCCGATCCCGTCGCAGTGGGTTTACGCGGTGCTGCGATGGTTCCACTCAGCCGCGACGGTCACGATGGTCGCGACGCCCTCGCTGATGACCGAGCTCACCGAGCGCGGTTTCGGCAACCTTGGAATGTGGACGCGAGGCGTTGACGTCGACCTGTTCCGGCCCGACCGGGCCATTGAGCTCGACCTTCCGCGGCCGATTTTTATGACCGTAGGCCGGGTCGCCGTCGAAAAGAATCTTGAAGCGTTCCTGTCACTCGATCTGCCCGGCACCAAAGTCGTCGTCGGCAGCGGTCCGGCGGAAGCGAAGCTGCGTCAGAACTTTCCCGACGCAAGATTTTTAGGTTCGCTCGAGAACGGAACCCTGGCCGCGCACTTGGCGGCAGCGGACGTCTTCGTCTTTCCCAGCCGGACAGATACTTTCGGCATTGTACAGCTTGAGGCGCTCGCAAGCGGCGTGCCGATCGCAGCCTTTCCCGTCACCGGCCCCAAGGACGTCGTTGCCGGCCATCCGATCGGAGTTTTGGACGAGGATCTGCGCAGCGCTTGCCTGCAGGCACTCGAATTGCCGCGCGAGGCATGTCGCACGTTTGCGATGGATTATTCGTGGGAGAACAGTGCGCGCCAGTTCGTCAATCACGCGCGCAAAGTTGCAGATAATAGCCGTGACCTCGAAACGGCGGTGACGGTCGCGGAAGAAGCCGCTCCAGTTTGAAGCGCCGCCGGCAAGACCCCTAGGAAAAGGATCAGAGATGACAAACCTGTCCCACACCGACTTAGACAAGCAGACGGTGACCACGGCTTATGACCGCTGGGCTCCGGTTTACGACTTAGTGTTCGGGCCGGTCTTCGAGCGCGGCCGCGAAGCAGCAATCGCCGCCGCCGAGCAGGTCGGCGGGCGAATTCTTGAAGTCGGCGTCGGCACTGGGATCTCACTGCCCCGTTACTCGGCCAATTGCCGGCTATGCGGGGTCGACATTTCCGAAGCGATGTTGCGTAAGGCGCAGGCCCGCGTCAGCGAATTCGGTTTAGACAACGTCGAAGGCCTTTGGGTGATGGACGCCGAGAATATGTCTTTCCCCGATGACTCATTCGACGTCGTGGTGGCGCAATACGTTGTCACGACGGCGCCCAACCCGGAAGCAACGCTTGATGAGTTCGCACGAGTTCTAAAACCGGGTGGAGAAATCGTGTTGGTCAGCCGTGTCGGTGCTGAGGCAGGTCTTCGCCGGACGCTGGAGCATTGGTTCGCGCCGGCGGCGCGTAAGCTCGGCTGGCGAACGGACTTCGCCTTCGAGCGCTACGAGCGTTGGGCGGCCGGGACAAGGGATGTTCACCTGCTCGAACGCCGCGCGGTGCCGCCGCTCGGGCATTTCTCGCTCATTCGCTTCGCCAAAGAAGAGGGCGTGAGCCGAACGCAATCGCGCGCTTCGGCGGTGGCATAACCACGCGCTAACCGGCGCCGCGGTCGCCGTGAAAGCTTTAGCGGCGCGTTCCTGTCACATCGGATTCACGGAATCGCCATACCCAGAAGGGATGAGCTGATAAGGGGCCCCCATGGAAGGTTTTCTTGCCGCATTGCGGACGCAACGCTGGGATGATCATCGCTACTATCATCACAGCCGGATCAATCAATCGCTTCATCTGGTCAGCGCACTGAGCTTTCTCTTCGCTTATGTGATGATTTTCAAGGACCCGGCCATTTCGGCGCTCGCGGGTTGGCTGGTGGCGATGACGACACGCCAGTGCGGTCATTTTTTCTTCGAGCCCAAAGAGTATGACACCGTCAATCACGCCAGCCATGAACATAAGGAAGAGATAAAGGTCGGCTATAATCTGCAGCGAAAAGTCGTATTGTTGACGATCTGGGCATTATCACCTCTGCCGTTGTTTTTCGATTCGACGTACTTCGGCATGTTTGAGCCGGCGGCGGGTACCTCCGATTTCATCCACCACGTTGCATTGATTTGGCTGGTGATCGGCGCAGGTGGTCTTGTCTTTCGCACCGTACAATTGTTTTTCATCAAGGACGTGCAGACCGGCCTGGTGTGGGCGACCAAGATTCTCACCGATCCGTTTCACGACATCAAACTTTATCACAAGGCGCCGTTTGCTCTGCTGCGCGGCGAATTGATCGATCCAAACATCGGCCATGAAGTGGCCGAGTGGGAAGAGCACGACGCCGAAGAAGCGCCGCGCTTAACCTAAGACTGATTGTAAATTGCCTTAAACGCCCCGGCGTTGCGCGTCCGATCGGGACAACAGTCGATGAGCGAGCATCTCGCGCAAGATGGCTCGCTTGATCGAGCGGTTGGTCAGCGCCGGGGTGCTCCACCACCAGCCGTCTTCGTGCATCTTTTTTGCGGCGGCGAGGAAACGATCGGCAACAGCGCTGAAATCGGCCTCGGTATAATCAAGGCTGAAAATCAGGCGCCCGGTTCCGATCCAGCTCAGCGCCAGTCCCTCGCTGCGCAGATAATATTGCAGCATCCAATTGTACCGGCACGGCCGCGCGTAGCAGATGGTCCATATCGACGACAGGTTGGCGACTTCGATCGGCAACTGCGCTTGCCGCAGCCGCTCGTTGAGCGTCTCCGCCCGATCATTCCAAACGCGGTCGAGGTCGCGGTAAATCGCGCGCGCTTCCGGCGTCTGCAGATGACGCAGAAATTCGTTCATCGCCGCCATGACGTAAGGGTGCGAATTGAAAGTGCCGCGGGCAAAGCAGATGTCTGCCGGGCGGTCGTCGCGAAACCGCTTCATCAGATCGCGGCGGCCGCAAACCACGCCGACTGGCAGGCCACCGCCCAGCGTCTTGCCGTAGGTCACGATATCGGCGCGCACGCCGAAATACTCCTGAGCGCCGCCGACGGCGAGACGAAAGCCGACAAAAACCTCGTCGAAGATCAGGACGATATTTCGTTCGGTGCACACCCGGCGGAGCTCCTTGAGCCAGGCCGCATAGCTATCCCTGTCGAAATGCCCGCGCCGGCTGCTGTCGACCAGCGAGGAATCGCTTGGCGCGGAAGCATTCGGATGCAGCGCCTGCAGCGGATTGACCAGCACGCAGGCGACATCGCGTCGCGAGCCGATCACCCGCAGCGCTTCTTGCGACATATCGCGAAGCGTATAGGTCTCGTGCGCCGGCAACGGATTGCCGATTCCCGGCTGCACATCGCCCCACCAGCCGTGATAGGCGCCGCAAAAACGCACGAGATGCGATCGGCGCGTGTGATAGCGGGCAAGCCTGACGGCCTGCATCACCGCTTCGGTTCCGGACATGTGAAAGGAGACCTCACCCAGGCCGGAGATCTCTTTGAGCATATCGACGTTTTCGACGATGACCGGATGATAGGGCCCGAGAACCGGGCCGAAATCGCGCATCCGTGCGGCGGCGCGCTCGATCGCGGCCTTGTAGAAATCGTAGCCGAACAAGTTGACTCCGTAAGAGCCACTGACGTCGTAGAGGCGGTTGCCGTCGAGATCGCTGACCTGCACGCCATCGCTCGCTTCGATGAAAGCAGCCGAAGGCAGGTGCCGGCTGACGTAGCTCCGATATTGAAATGGCACTCGATAGGCGTCGGTGAATTGCAGGTCGGAGAGGCTGTCCGCCGCCTCGGCGGTTTTGCGAATCGTCGCGGCAAAACGCGTGCGGTAGATGTCGGACAGGCATTCAAATCCATTTCGCCGGCGCGTCGCGACGTCGGCGGGGGCGCCGTCGGAGCAGAAAAACCGCGCCTCGTCGTATTCGTAGAACGGGATCAACCCCGCCAAGCGCCGCGCCATCCGTGCGTGTCCGGCGACCGACCGATGCTTGGCATTCGACAGTTCAAGGCGCTGACGCAGTCGCGCCAGCGAGCCGGCGAGCGTTGCTCCGCCGACCCCGTAAAGCGCCAGTGTGGCCGCTTTCCACATCGAATCGCGGTTTACGCGCGGGAATTGACAGTCCCATGACGGTCCGCACCAAAATGCTGCGGGTGCTGGCGCAGGAAGACATCAATTTCCTGCTGACCAACCGCATTCCGCGACGGCTAGCCACCCAATTTATGGGGTGGTTCAGCCGGATCGAACATCCGCTCGTGCGCGACGCGTCAATCGCGGTTTGGCGGCTCTTCGCCGACCTCGACCTGCGAGACGCACGCCGGACTCAATTTAAAAGTTTGCACGATTGTTTTGTTCGCGAGCTGAAAGAAGGCGCCCGGCCAGTAGACCACAGGGCGGACGTTCTGATCAGCCCGTGCGACGCCATCGTCGGAACCTGCGGCGCAATCTTCGGCACCACGGTCTATCAAGCCAAGGGCTTTCCCTACGCGCTTCTTGATCTATTGGCCGATAGCGATTTGGTCGAGACGTACCAAGACGGTTGTTATGCGACCCTGCGGTTGACGTCAGCGATGTACCACCGCTTCCATGCCCCACACGATTGCCGCGTCGTGCAGGTGATCTACACGTCGGGCGATACGTGGAACGTCAATCCGATTGCGCTGAAACGGGTAGAGCGCTTGTTCTGCAAAAACGAACGCGCCGTGATTGCGACATCCGCAAGCCCAAGCGGGGCTCCGATCACATTGGTGGCGGTGGCGGCGATTTTGGTCGCCGGGATCCGTTTGCACTGCCTCGAAGGCTCCCAAGCTCTTCGTCAGCGCGGCGCAAACGTTATCCCCTGCGACTCGCATTTCCGTAAAGGCGAGGAGATGGGCTGGTTCGAACACGGTTCGACCATCCTCGTCTTCGCCCCCAAGGGCTCTAGCTTGTGCGAGGGCGTCCGCGACGGCGCGACCATTCGCATGGGCGAGCCGCTAATGCGAATGGAAGGATGCGCTTAATGACGCGTAATCTCATGAGAGCGTCTTAAATTGGCCTATCCCGCCGCCTGTTGCGGCGGCATCAACGCGTCATCGAGTTCGCGGGCTCGCAGGTAGGCGGGGCGGCTGGTCATTCGCTTCCAGTAGCTTTCAAAGGTCGGGCGCTTTTCGAACGTGTTGAACATCAGGCCAAAGCCGATCTGCGAACCGACATAGACGTCAGCGGCAGTGAAACTGTCGCCGAGCAGATACGGAGATTGCGAAACGGCTTGTTCCAGCACATTCATTATCTTCCCGAAATTGCCATAGCCGATCGACGGCTCACGCTCGGCCGGTACATTGAACCCGAAAGTTTTGTTGGTGACCGCGGCTTCGACCGGTCCGGCGGCGAAAAATATCCAGCGGTAATATGGGGCGCGTAAACGGTCGCCCGGAGGCGGCGCCAATTGCGCCTGCGGGAATGCGTCAGCGAGGTAAGTGCAAATAGCCGCGGCCTCGGTGACGACCGCCGTGCCGTGCCGGAGCGCCGGTACCTTTCCCATCGGATTGACGGCAAGGTATGCCGGATCTTTCATCGTCGTGCCGTATTGCATCACTTCGGTGTGGTAGGGCTGACCGACTTCCTCCAGCATCCACCGCACGATTCTTCCTCGCGATCTCGGATTGGTAAAGAAAACGAGTTCGTCGGCCATGGCATTTTCCCTTTCGCGAGTGGCGAGAAGGCGCGGACTATGGAGCGAGCCGCTGCGGCGGGCAATAGGCGCGTGCCGATGGCGGCGAAGTGTGATCAGCGGCGACCGCGCTAAAACCGAGCTTCAATCGGGTGCCCGAAGCCGATAACCGACGCCGGTTTCGGTCAGCACATATTGCGGCCGCTCTGGATCGGATTCTACTTTTTGCCGGAGCTGGCGGACATAAACTCGAAGATATTGAGCGTCGGTGAGATCATCCCACAAGGTTCCCAGGAGAAATTTGTGGGTGAGGACCTTGCCGGCGTGCTGCACGAGCAAGCGGAGTAGTTCGTATTCCTTGGGCGATAATTTCACCTCGCGATCGGCGAGCTTAACGATGCGGCGGACAAGATCGACGGAGAGATCGCCGACGCGGAAGATTGGCCGCTCGCCCTGAATCTGAAGCTGGTGGCGAAGCGCTGCGCGCATCCGCGCGAGCAGCTCATCCATTCCGAAGGGTTTAGTGACGTAGTCGTCGGCGCCGAGATCGAGCGCCTGAACTTTACCGGCCTCATCGTCGCGGCTCGACAGCACAACGATGGGGACTTTTTCGTTGCGAGCGCGGATTGTCTGCAGCAGTTCGTGACCGTGTGTATCGGGCAAGCCGAGATCGAGGATGATCAAATCCGGAGCTTGGCCCAGAAGTTCGAGCGCGGTTTTGGCGTTGGGTGCCTCAAGCGTCTGATAGCCTTGCGCCGTCAAACCCATGCGCAAGAGCTTGCGGATGGGTGGCTCGTCGTCGATGACCAAAACGCGCAGCGGGGCGGCGCTCATGCGGCGGCATCCAGTCGTTGTCGCATCCGCGGAATCGGCAGGCTGATGGTGAAGGCGGCTCCGGTCCGGTCGGCGCGATTGGCCGCGATAATTGTGCCATGCATGGCTTCAACAAACCCCCGCGAAATGGCAAGCCCCAGCCCGGTGCCCGCGCGCACCTGATCGGTTTTCTGCGCTCGATAGAATTTATCGAAGACGTGATCGAGATCGGCGGCGGGAATGCCGCTTCCTTCGTCGAGAATCTGCAAGCAGACCGACTCTCCGCTCTGCCAACCGTGGATCCGGACGGTCGTTTCCGGCGGAGCATATTTCGCGGCGTTATCGAGAAGATTAAAAAGCGCCTGCTCGAACAGTACCGCGTCGAGCTCGAGCATCGGCAAATCGGGCGCGAGCTCAAGCTCAACCTCGTGATGCGCAAGTATGCGGCTGGCGCGCCGTAACGCGCTGCCGACGATCTCGCCGATATCGTGCAGGGCGACATTGGGAATGACGGCGCCGGATTCGAGCTTGGTCATGTCCAAGAGGTTGGCGATGAAGCGGTTAAGCCGCTCCGACTCGTCGATAATGGTCCCCAACAATTCCGCCTTCTCCCCATCGCGGAGCTTGCCGCCGAGATCGCGCAAGGTGCTTGCCGCACCGAGTACCGCGGCGAGCGGCGTCTTCAGGTCGTGCGAAATCGAGGTCAGAAGCGCGGAACGCAACCGCTCCGTTTCGGCGGTGCGCTCGACCCTGTCCATCTCCTCGACCAGCCGTACCCGCTCGATCGCAAGGGCGCCTTGGTCGCGCAAGGCGTCCACCAGCCGGCGCTGATCGGGCGTGAACAGCGGGCCCGGTTTGTCGCTGTCGATTCCCATGATGCCAATGGCGCCGCGACCGGTATGCATCGGCAGGAAAAGCCGTTTGGCGCCGGGCAAAGTATCGGAGCCGCGGCCAGCGGCGCGGTCGTTCTCCCAGGCCCATTTGGCGGCTGCGATGTCGGCCTCATCGAGGATATCTTCCGGCGGATAGCCGGCTTTTACCGTAATCTTTCCGTCCTCCGGCAATAGCAGGACGACGCGCACCTTGAGCATCAAGGCGGTCTGGTAAGCCGTCGCCCAGAGGACATCGTCGAGCGTGCCGGCCCCCGCGAGCTTGCGGCTGAACGAATATAAAGACTCAGTGGTGCGAGCTCGCTCCAAAGCGGCCATTGCCAGCGTGCGGCCACGGGCCGCGACGCCGGAAACAATGATAGCCACAAGGGTGAAAAGCCCGAATGCGATCAGATTGGCCGGATCGGTGATGGTCAGTGTGTAGACCGGCGGTAAAAAGAAGAAGTTATAGGCCAGCGCCGAGGCGACGCTGGCGAACAGCGAGGGCCACAATCCAAAGCGAACGGCGATGGCCACGATCGCAGTGAGGAAGACGAGATCGACGTTTCCCACGCCAACCCACGTTTCGATCAACATGCCAAAGCCGACCGCCGCTGCTATGCCTACCGACGCCGCGAGGTAAGGCCGCGGATTGAAAGTCTCGTTCCGTTCGGCGGCGCGTAGCGACTTTTTCGGAATCGGTTCGCCGGCAATCGTGTCGCCGGCAATGACGTGAACGCTAATATTTCCGGAACGGCGCACCAGATCGTGCACGACCGACCCGTGCAAAATCTCGAACCAACGAGTGCGCGCCGACTTGCCGATGACGATTTGCGTCACGTTGTTGGCTTGCGCGTAGCCGATGACGTCGTCAGCAATGCTGCGATTACTCGCCGGCAGAGTGACGGGCTCGCCACCAAGTGCCTCCGCAAGCCGCAATGTATCGGCGATGCGGTCGCGCTGTTCCTCGGTGAGCTGCACGGCGCGTCGGCCCTCGACATGGAGTGCGACCCAGGGACCGTGCAGCCGATCGGCTAATCGTTTGGAATAGCGAACCAGTCCGGCGCAGCGCGGATCTTCACTGATGCAGACGAGAAAGCGCTCGCCGGCGGGCCATGGTCCCTGGATCGCGTGCGCCTGCATCTCGTTGAGCAATTGCTCATCAACCCGCTCCGCTGTGCGGCGTAAGGCGAGCTCGCGGAGCGCGGTTAGATTCGCCGGCGAGAAGAAATGCTCGAGCGCGCGTTCCGCCTGCTTGGAGACATAGACTTTTCCCTCCCTCAGGCGCTGCATTAAATCTTCAGGAGTGAGATCGACCAGCTCGACCGCATCGGCGCTGTCGAACACCGCATCCGGTACGGTCTCGCGCACCCGCACGTGAGTGATCTGCGCTACGACGTCGTTGAGACTTTCGATATGCTGGATATTGACCGTGGTGAAGACGTCGATGCCGCGGCGTAGCAATTCGTCGACATCGAGATAGCGCTTGGGGTGTCGGCTGCCTTCCACATTGGTGTGAGCAAGCTCGTCGACCAGCACGATCTGCGGACTGCGTGCAATAATGGCATCGAGGTCCATTTCCTCGAGCCATTGGCCTTTGTATTCGAGAGGGCGGCGCGGGATGGTCTCTAAACCCTCAAGCAGAGCTTCGGTTTCGCGGCGGCCATGCGTCTCGACGATGCCAACGACGATGTCGTAGCCGTCCCGCTTGCGGGCATGGGCTTGCTGCAGCATTTCGTAGGTCTTGCCAACACCGGGCGCGGCGCCGACAAAGATTCTGAGCTTGCCAGCGCGGCTTGCTTCGCGACGGGCCGCGTCGAGCAGAGCTTCCGGCGAGGGCCGATGATCGGAATCGCGGCGCTGATCCGTCATCCTTGATCAGCTCTCTGGAAAGGGCATCCGCTTTTATCCGGCGGACAAATCGTCGAGCGCGAGATTGAGCTTCAACACATTAACCCGCGGATCGCCTAAAACACCAATAAAACGGTCTTCGATGTGATCGATGACGATCTGGCGAACCCGATTTTCCGTCAAGTTGCGCGCTTTGGCAACTCGAGGAACCTGAAAAAGGGCCGCTTCCGGCGAAATGTCCGGGTCGAGGCCGCTGGCCGACGTGGTGACGAGGTCAGCGGGAACGGGCGTTGTGGGGTTTTCCTGTTTGAGTTTGTCGATGTCGCCTTGCACGCGGTCGATGAGGGCCTTGTTGGAAGGAGCGAGATTCGATCCTCCGGAATTTGCGGCGTTGTACGGCGCGGCGACGGTCTTGCTCGCGTCGTTCGGATCGGGAGCGGTCGTGGCCGATGGGCGCCCGTGAAAATATTTGTCGCTGGTGAAACTCTGTCCAATGAGCGCGGAACCAACGGTGTGGCCGTTACGCTCGATCAAACTTCCTTGCGCCTGAGAGGGAAAGACGAGCTGCGCAATGCCGGTAACGGCCAGCGGATAAACCAAACCGGTGATCGCGGTGAGTGCGACAAGCACAACAATCGCCGGACGAAGTTCGCGCCACATGCCAGTCGTTCCTTAAGCCAAGTGCAAGGCGGTGACGACGACGTCGATGGCCTTGATGCCGATGAAGGGGATGATCACGCCGCCGAAACCGTAAATCCAAAGGTTGCGGCGCAGGAGTTGCGCGGCACCGATGGGACGATAGCGCACACCCTTAAGCGACAATGGAATGAGCGCGATGATAATGAGCGCGTTGAAAATGATCGCGGAGAGGATGGCGCTCTGCGGTGTCGCGAGATGCATAACGTTCAGGGTTTGCAGCTGCGGATAAAATGCAACGAACATTGCCGGGATGATGGCGAAGTATTTTGCCACGTCGTTGGCAATCGAGAAGGTGGTGAGCGCGCCGCGCGTCATTAAGAGCTGTTTGCCGATCTCGACGATCTCGATGAGCTTGGTCGGGTTAGAGTCGAGATCGACCATGTTTCCGGCCTCACGTGCCGCTTGGGTGCCGGTGTTCATGGCGACGCCGACATCGGCCTGCGCCAACGCCGGCGCGTCATTGGTGCCGTCGCCGCACATGGCGACGAGTTTGCCCTTGCTTTGCTCGTCGCGGATCAGCCGCAATTTGTCCTCGGGGGTCGCCTGGGCGAGGAAATCGTCGACGCCGGCTTCCGCGGCGATTGCGGCAGCGGTGGTCGGATTGTCCCCGGTGATCATGACAGTGCGGATGCCCATGCGTCGAAGCTCGGCGAAGCGCTCGCGAATGCCGCCCTTGATAATGTCCTTGAGCTGAACGACGCCGAGAAGGCGACCGTCTTTCGCCACCGCCAGCGGTGTGCCGCCGGACTTGGCGATGGTTTCGGCGATGGCGGTGATTTCGCTCACCGTCTCAGCGCTCACGACGGGCCGGCGCACCTGCACGGTGCCCCCGGCACCGGGAGAGGTGGTGGACGTGCCGAGGTAGTTGAGAATCGCCTCGACCGCGCCTTTGCGCACCCACGAGCTTCCGACTTCGACACCGCTCATTCGGGTCGAGGCGCTGAAAGGAATGAAATTGGCGCGCAATTCGCCAAGCTCGCGGCCGCGTATGCCGTATTTCTCCTTGGCCAGCACGACGATCGAGCGGCCCTCGGGGGTCTCGTCGGCGAGTGAGGCCAACTGGGCGGCGTCCGCTAGTTCTTGCTCGGTGACGCCACGAATCGGCTTGAACTCGGTCGCCTGGCGGTTGCCGAGTGTAATGGTGCCGGTTTTGTCGAGCAGGAGGGTATCGACGTCGCCAGCCGCCTCGACAGCCCGACCAGACATCGCCAGCACGTTAAAGCGCACGAGACGATCCATGCCCGCGATGCCGATGGCGGACAACAGCGCGCCGATCGTCGTCGGGATCAAAGTGACAAACAAAGCCACGAGGATGACGACCGAGATGGCACTCCCGGCATAAGCGACGTAGCTTGGGATGGTCGCGGTGGCGAAAACAAAAATAATGGTAAGACCGATCAATAAGATGTTGAGCGCGATTTCATTCGGCGTTTTCTGCCGCTCCGCGCCTTCGACCAGCCGGATCATCCGGTCGAGGAAGGTCGAACCGGGCGCCGCGGTGATGCGCACCCGTATCCAATCCGAAAGCACCTGCGTGCCACCGGTGACCGCGGAGCGATCGCCTCCGGACTCACGGATCACTGGCGCCGATTCTCCGGTGATCGCCGCTTCGTTGACCGAGGCCATGCCTTCGACGACTTCGCCGTCAGAAGGTATCAAATCACCGGCTTCAACGAGCACGATATCGCCGACCTTGAGATTCGTGCTGGGCACCAAGCGAAAGCTCCGGCGGTCGCTGTTGTCGTGTAGCAGTTTGGCTTGAGTCTCGGTGCGCTGGCGGCGCAGCGTTTCGGCTTGCGCCTTGCCCCGTCCTTCGGCGACGGCCTCGGCAAAGTTGGCGAACAGAACCGTGAACCACAGCCAAAGGATGATCTGAAACTCAAAACCGATCTGGGGCCTGCCGGTCACCAGATCGCGGATTAGGATGATCGTGGTCAGCGCGGTGACGACTTCAAGCACGAACATCACCGGGTTCTTGATCAAGGTCCGCGGATCAAGCTTGACGAATGCGGAGCCGATCGCCGGCATGACGATTTTCGAATCCAGCAGCGCCGACACCGGCACCTGTTTTCGCAGAGTTGAGCTGTCCATCGCGATCGCCCCAAACCTAATTCGCCGAGAACGACGTACCGGCATTGATCGCGAGCTGCTCGACGATCGGGCCAAGCGCGAGCGCGGGAAAAAAGGTCAAACCGCCGACAATGACGATCACGCCCACCAAGAGGCCGATGAAGAGCCCGCCCGTGGTCGGGAAGGTGCCGGCGGATGGCGGTATCGATTTCTTAGCCGCCAAAGAGCCGGCTATCGTCATGGTCGGGATAATCATCCAGAAACGACCGACCAGCATGGCTGCAGCGCCGCTGAGGTTGTAAAACGGCGTGTTGGCGGAAAGCCCGGCGAAGGCCGATCCGTTATTGCCGTCTTGCGACACGTAGGCGTAGAGCACCTCGGTGAAGCCGTGCGGCCCGGGATTTCCCATGGCGGCGACCGCGGACGGCACCAGCATCGCCACCGCGGTCCAGCCGAGATACATCAAGGGCAGCACCAGAATGGCGAGCATCGCCATTTTGACTTCCTTGGCCTCGATCTTCTTTCCGACATATTCTGGCGTGCGCCCGACCATCAGTCCGGCGACGAAGATCGAGATGATCACGAACAGCAATATGCCGTAGAGGCCGGCACCTACACCGCCGACAATGATCTCGCCGAGTTCAATGTTGATGAGCGGGATCATGCCGCCGATCGCGGTGAGCGAATCATGCATGGCATTGACGGCGCCGCACGAGGCAGCGGTGGTAACGACGGCGAACAGCGCCGAGCCGACAATGCCAAAGCGGATTTCTTTGCCTTCCATGTTGCCGCCGGAAAGTCCAAGGGCGTTGAGGAGGTCGTTGCCGTGCGCCTCGGCGGCGTAGCAGACAACAACTCCGGCGATGAAAAGAACGCCCATGGCGGCAAGAAGCGCCCAGCCTTGGCGTTGATCGCCGACCATGCGGCCAAAGGTGTTAGTCAGACCGGCTCCGATGGCGAAGATGGAAATCATCTGCACGAAATTGGACAGCGCCGTCGGATTTTCGAACGGGTGCGCGGCATTGGCATTGAAAAAGCCACCGCCATTGGTGCCGAGCATTTTGATCGCGACTTGCGAAGCGACCGGGCCAACCGCAATCGTCTGCTTGGCGCCTTCCAGCGTCGCCGCGTCCACATAAGCGCCGAGTGTCTGCGGAATGCCCTGCCAGATCAGGAACAAGGCGTAGGGCACGCAGATCGGGATGAGCAGGTACAGCGTACAGCGCGTGATATCGACCCAGAAATTACCGACGCTGCCGACCGAATGCCGCGAGAAACCGCGGATCAGCGCGACCGCGAGCGCGATTCCCGTTGCAGCAGACAAGTAATTCTGATGCGTCAGACCGAGCATCTGCACGAGATACGACATCGTGCTTTCGCCGCCGTAGTTCTGCCAGTTGGTATTGGTGATGAAGCTAACCGACGTGTTGAACGACAAATCGGGTGCGACCGCGGCCTGTTCTGCGGGATTAAACGGCAGCCATTGTTGCAGGCGCATCAACGCGTAGAGGATGACAAAACCGCCGACGTGAAACAGCAGCATGGCAACCGTGTAGGTCACGGCGTGCTGTTCGCGCCGCTCGTCGACGCCGGCGATTTTGTAGAGTCTAATCTCGATCGGTCGCAGGATGGGCGTGAGAAACGTTCGCTCGCCGTTGAATATGCGCGTCATGTAGGCGCCGAGCGGCGGCGTGATGGCGACGATGACGGCGCAATAACACGCGATCTGCACCCAGCCCATAAAGGTCATGCGCGGCGCTCCCTTTAGAATTGCTCAGGCTTGAGAAGCGCGTAAACGAGGTAGACGAGCAGGGCCGTCGTGACCAACGCCGCCAGCGAATAATCGAACACCATAGATAGCATTCCTCAAAGCATGTCGCAGGCGTACGCGTAGGCGATCGACACAGCGAAGAAGGCGAGCCCGATCGCCAGCATGACGACGTCCATCATGTGAAACTCCGATCAAGCGAGTGTACGAGCGAAGACGCGGCGACCGGCGACTAGTCTTGGTGAAATTCGAGCACCGGCGAATTCGGCAGAATCGTCACCGTCTGGTTCCGGCTACGACCACCCGATTAGGTGTCACCCTCTGCATAGGAATTCGAGTGGGAAGCGATGCCTTCCCGCATAAGAAACCCATAAAGGCTTGTCTGGTCCCAGGACCCTGCTCAATCGGCGAGAGGCCAGCCTTGCGCTAAGAAAAGTGAGTGACGCGCGTTCAAAATCGCTGGGACAGGCCCGTATAAATTTGGACGGCCGGTGTTGCGCCGGTGAGGCCGAAATTCGCGCCGACGTCGATTTGTACATTCGGCACGAAAACCCAGGCCAGTGCGGTGTCGAAGCTCATAAGTGTGGCTTTTGCGGTTGGATCCGCATTGTAGTCAGACCACAGTTCGACATAGGCGGTAACGTTCTTGATCACTTCCCGGCTGAGATTCACATCAAATACGTAGTTGCCGTGGTAGGCGTCGTTGAGGCTGTCCTTGAGGACATCGATCTCGGGCGCTAGCAACAGCACAAAACTGTTGGGCAGGTTGAGCGCGACTGGTCCGATGAGGCCGCCTTCGACCGCCCCGTTACCGATGCCAATCGGTGCCGAGGGGGCTTTGACATACGGTATTATCGCTGCGGCGGAATCGCCGCCGTCGTCTCCCCACAGGTTGATCTTGGAACGCACGAAGGTATCGCCGATACCCCACAGCGCATTCGCCGGCGCTGCCGCGCCATAAGCGCGAATGCCGGCGATCGGTACGTTGATCTCAAAATCGGCATTGTTGGTCACGCCGACCTTGAACGTCGGATTCGGTACGAGCAGGGTGTCGGTGCGCGCCGTGCCAATGACCTGGTGAGTGAAACTGACTAGATCTGTCTCGTATTGGAAGTGACCGGCGTCGACGGTATACGGGACATTTGATTTGGTCGGCCGATCGGTGCTGAAACTCCGCATTTGATCGAAGGGGACCGGGTTGAAAAGCCAATACTGATTTTTTTCGGGTTTCGCTTTCTCGGCGCTTGGCTTCGGACTTTTTTTGGCGACCGGCCTGACATTGGTTGGCGGTTTCTCAACGGGATCAGCCAACGCAGCGGCCGATAGGTTGCCGATGAGGCAGAAGGCGATTGCTACCGCTATGAACGAAACAAATTGCATTCTGGCTCGCGTGCCGCACTTCCGGCCGTATCCAGTCTCTCATCGCGCTACGACAACTTTGTGTGAGCGACGTCGGATAGCTTCCGTTAACGCTCCTATACCCGCTTTATGAGATCAAACGAGCCCTCATCTCGAATTCATATGCGATCGCCGTCAGGTTACAGGGCGCATTCAAGGCCCCGTGAGAATACAATCGTGAGCTTCCCTTTCAGTGGTGGAACACGCGGCGCGCGCGGCACGGTCTTTCCGCAGCGGCCAAGCAGCAACGCTCTCAGCGAATCCATCCCCTTGTTCTTCATCGGTCGTAGCAGGTTCGGCTTCTGGATTGCCCGCGAGGCGCGCGGGCGTACCGGCGGCGTATTCGTGTTCAGGGGGTCCGCGTTACGGTTTGCGAACATCAACAGCGCGCCGGCCGGTTGCGCGACCATGCTTCTTGACGACCGTCTGGAACTCGATGTGGAAAACCAAGGCAACCCATTAGCGGCTTGGCTTGTCCGAATTGCATTTCGATTGAGCCATCTTATTCCGAAATATCCGCCTCCGCTTGCCATCGGGCGGCGGGAATCAGAAAAAGGAGAATGGCGATGATCCAGGCGAAACAAGTGGAGCCGCCTTCGTGGTTGCGGCTGCCCCTTTTTATGTTGGGTCAGGACTTACGTGGAAATTGGGTGGTGCAAGAGCAGCGAGGCGCGCGCGGCGGCCTATTTGTCGATCGCGAGGCGGCGCTGCGTTTCATTCGCGCGGAAACTGCACGCAAGCAGCAAGCCATCGTGATGGTCTCCGGAATTTTGGAGCTCGACACTGGCTATAAAGGCGACACGGCTACGCCAAGCGATGACGCCGCCGATTCTCGACCTCTGCGCAGAACCGCCTAAATGAACGTGAGCATCAAAAAAATTTCAAACGCTAAAATGAGGGCTGCCGCCGCGCCCGCGGGCGCTTTGACTCATGGCGCTGTAGCGACCGCGCCATCGCGGGCAGTGGCGATTTGCACTGAACGCTGGCGGCAATTTCGGTCGGCATTTGCCGGTCATTACCGGCCTGAACACCACTATATGCGCGGCCCCGGCCCCAAATGGCACGCAGCGCATCGTCCAAATGCTGTGCCGCGTTAGTCTGGTCCCTTCCAGCCGATATCAATCCGGCTGGTAAGGGAAGAACCAAAAGCCGCGCAGAAATCCCTCTCGCTTATCGGCTGCGGGGACGGCTTTCGCCTCGCCGGTGCCGACGTCGAGGGTCTTCTCCGGAAGCGGCGCCGTTCGGTTCCACCAGCCGCCGCCGAGCGACTGATAGAGCGCTACCGTATCGGTCAAGCGCGCAGCGCGAGCCTGCACGACCTGAATGGCCGCCTGTAGATAGGTTTGCTGCGCGGTGAGCAATATCAAAATATTGGCGTAGCCAGTCTGCATCTGCTGTTGCGCTAGATCGAAGCTGATTTTTGACGCGGTTTCAAAACCGCGCGCCGCCTTGAGCGCGTCGGCATCGTTTTGCAGCGCGCGGAGCGAATCGGTTACGTTTTGCACGGCGCCAATGACCGTGCCGCGATAGCTCCACGCCACGGCATTATAGTTGTCTCTGCTTTCCTGAAGCTGGTGGAAAAGGGTGCCGCCGTCGAACAATGTCTGCGTGGCGCTTCCCGCGACCGTAAAGAAAAGATTCTGCGGCGCGAGCAGGCCTGCGAGCGCCGTATTCATGTAGCCGACATTCCCGCTGATCGTGAAATTCGGAAGGGTGTTAGCGACGGCGACGCCGATCTCCGCGCTCGCGGCATGTAACGTCTCTTGTGCCGCGCGAATATCCGGTCTTTGCTCGATCAACTGTGAGGGCAGGCTGATCGGCAGATCGACAGGCAAATGCAAGTCGTCGAGCCTGAACGTCTCGCGCGGTTCCTCGCTGGTGTAAGCGCCCGAAAGCGCGGAAAGCAGGTCGCGATTTTGCTGCAGCGCCTTGCGCAGCGGAGGCAACGTTGCCGCGGCCTGCGCGAGCGCCGCTTCTTGCAATGCTACGTCGTTGCGGTTGGCGTAGCCGGTTTCCAACTGCCGCTTCAGAATGTCGAGCATTTTTGTGTTGATGCCGATGAGCTGATTGGTGGCGTCGATTTGAGCGCGGAGCGAGGCCTCGTTGATTGCGGCCACGGCGATGTTGGAAACGAGCGTCAGGTAGGCTGCCTCGACCTGGAAGCGCTGATTATCGGCTTGGGCCCGCAGCGATTCGACCGTGCGCCGGTTGAGGCCCCAAACATCCAACGTATAGTTCACCTGCAGTTGTGCCGTGTGAAGCTGATAGACGAGGTTATTATTTGCGGGGACCGGCGTTAAAGCCGACGAAGTTTGATTATAGGTCGGGTTGAAATTACCCTCGACGAGCGGAAAGAACTTGCCCTCTTGCGCATAGACTGCCTGATTGGCAGCGCGCAATGTCGCCATCGCCGATTGCAGGTTGGGATTATTATTAAGGGCACGTCGGATCAGCGTGTTGAGCGCTTTTGACCGGAACAGCGTCCACCATTCCTGCGGAATGTCGCGGCCCTGCACGAAATGCTGTGACTGTCCGGTCGGCGCGTTGGCCGAGGATGTTTGCGGCGACAGGGGCTCTTTGGTGTAGCGAGCCACCTCGGGTGGTGCGGGATGGAGGAAGTCAGGGCCGACCGCGCAACCGGTCAAAATCATTGCCGCCGCAAAAACGGCGGCAGCCTGGTTGAGCCGCCTGAGAGACGGATCCGACATGAGCAATGACTAACAACTGATACTGAGGAACAACTGATGGCGGTGAGGCCGGGTCTGTTGTGCCATTATTGACAAAATGCGCCGCCGTGGCTGTGCTCGCATTGCCACAGTGCACATGTTTCAGTGCGGATTACACTGATATCTTTGACAGTTGTACGATTGGTACCGGCGGCGCGCGAACGTCAAGCGTTCGCATCACGAAGGTTCTTCGGATTTTGCGACGGCAAGCGTAGCCAGAAAATAGCGGCATAGAAGCGTCATGATAAGGTATTATCGAATCGTTTGGCGTGGCTGAGAACTCGTTAGAACCGCTCCAACTTCTTCCAGACCAGGAACTGTGACTAAGTCCTGTGATTAGTGACAGTAGACGGCCCGGTTGGGTGGTGCCCATTTGCCGAACATTTTGATTTATCTAGGTCGGTACGCATGACGAACAGCCGTACAAGGGCACTGGTTGTTGTCGCCCTTATCGCGTTCGGACTTGCCGCCTATGGCGCGTGGCGTTGGAGCGCGGGCGCGCCCCCCGAACTCGGTGCCACCACCAGCGCGAATGCCGAGCAAAGCGTCGCGCCGAGTGCACCCGCGCGCGATCGCAACAGCATCGACCTTTCCGATTCACAGCTCGCTTCGGTCAAAGTCGAGCCGGTCGAAGCTCACGAATTTCCGGTCGAGAAGGAGGCCATCGGCAACATCGATTTCGACGAGGACATGGCGGTGCAAGTATTCACGCCCTATCAAGGCCGCATCATCGCGCTCTATGCCTCGGTCGGCGATGACGTGAAAAAGGGCCAGACCCTGTTCACCATCGACAGTCCCGATTTGCTCCAGGCCGAGTCCACGCTGATTGCCGCCGCCGGTGTGCTGGAACTGACGACGCGGAACCTGACCCGCCTGCGCGAACTCTATAAGACGCTGGCCGTTTCGCAGCATGATCTCGAACAGGCGACCTCGGATCAGCAAACTGCGGAAGGTAATTTGCGTGCAGCGCGTGACGCGGTGCGCATCTTCGGCAAGTCCGATAGCGATATCGATGCTATTGTCGCCGCTCGCGCCGCCGACCCGACGCTAGTCGTTCCGAGCCCGATTGATGGACGCATCACCCAGCGCAACGCGGCGCCTGGATTGTTCGTGCAGCCGGCCAACCCGCCGCCGCCTTACGTCGTCGCCAATATCAACACGATGTGGATGTTGGCGGAAGTTCCGGAAGCCGATAGCCCCGCATTTCGCGTCGGCCAGCGCGTAGAGGTCAGAATCGCCGCCTTTCCGGGCCGAAAATTCGATGCGACGGTCACGACTATCGGCGCGATGGTCGACCCCACCACGCGGCGCGTTCTGGTGCGCTCCGAGATCGCCGATCCCGCGCACGAATTACGTTCGGGCATGTTCGCAAACTTCACCATCAGCGTCGCCGCTCCCGTGCGCTCGCCTGCAATTCCACTTGATGGAGTGGTGCGCGAAGGCGATGGCACGATGACGGTATGGGTGACGGCCGATCGCCGCCGGTTCACCAAGCGAACCGTTGAAATCGGCCAGCAGCGCGATGGGCTGCGGCAAATTCGCAGCGGGGTTCAAGTCGGCGAACTGGTGGCGACCGACGGTGCGATCTTTCTCAGCAATATGCTGGCGATTGCCGGAAACCAATGAAGCTTGGGGGGCGCGCCCACGCTTAAAGACGAAGGTCTATCGTGCTGAAGGGTATTTTGGCGTTCGGCCTTGCACGGCGAGCTATTATTTTGCTCAGCCTCCTGGTCTTCATCGCGGCCGGGCTCGTCGCCTTCTCCAAGCTAAATATCGAGGCTTATCCCAATCCCGCCCCCGTCATTCTGGAAATCACCGCGCAAGCGGCCGGGCTCTCGGCCGAAGAAATGGAGCGTTACTACACCATACCGATGGAGGTCGGACTCTACGTCACTCCAGGCGTTGACAATATCAGATCGACTTCCTTTTACGGTCTGTCCTTTGTGCGCGTGACCTTCAAATACGGCATCGACTATTACTTCGCCTACACGCAGGCGCAAATGAACCTGCAGCAAAACGTCAGCTTACCGGGCGGCCAATCGCCGGTCATTCAGCAATCGAGCCTGGTCGGAGAGGTCTTCCGATATCAGATCGTGGGTCCACCGCATTTCGGACTGACCAACCTGCGCACCGTTCAGGACTGGATCGTGACCCGACGCCTCTACACCGTGCCCGGTGTCGTTGCTGTGAATTCCTGGGGCGGCACGACCAAGCAGTACGACGTGGACGTCGATCTGCATAAGCTCGACGCCTATAACGTAACCATTCCGCAGGTGATCAATGCGCTGGGCAATGCCAACGTCAACGTCGGCGGCCGTGAGATTACCGTCGGCCAGCAATCGGTGAATATTCGCGGCATCGGCCTGTTGGACTCCGGCGGCGATGCCGATCTGACGCAGGGCTTTCGCGTCAACGATATCGAGAATGTGGTGTTGGCGCAGGCCAACGGGCTTCCGATTCAAGTCAAGGATGTCGCAAAAGTTTCGATCGGTTACGTGCCGCGTCTGGGCATTGCCGGCAAGGACCATGACAGCGATGCGGCCTTGGCCATCGTGGTCATGGGGCGCACCTATCACACCAATGACATCATCCCCCGCATCAAGGCGAAGATCGATCAGTTGAACTCTGACGGTACTCTGCCGCCGGGAGTGAAGCTCGTACCGTATTATGACCGTTCGACGCTGGTGGCGGTGACCACGCACACGGTTTTGCACAATCTGATCTTCGGCTGCTTGCTGGTTTTTGTCATCCAGTGGGTGTTCCTCGGCAATCTACGCAGCGCAATTATTGTCGGCGTCAATATTCCGTTCGCGCTGTTTTTCGCCGTCATCATTATGGTTCTGCTTGGGCAGGACGCGAATCTCTTGTCGGTCGGCGCCGTGGACTTTGGCATCATTGTTGATTCAGCAGTCATCCTCATCGAGAACATTTTCAGGAACCTCCAAAGTCCTGCGGAACGGCAAAGCCTGTTGCAGCACCTCGCCGAAGGGCGCTTCGGCAGCGACCCGACGCGAACCGCGGACGCTCATGGGACGGTGGGCTGGAACGACCGCTTGCGTTTGATCTTTGCCAGCGCACTGCAGGTCGATAAGGCGATCTTTTTCTCTGCGACCATAACTGTCGCAGCGTTCGTGCCGTTGTTCACCATGCAGGGCGTAGAAGGGCAGATTTTCAGCCCGATGGCGCGAACCTACGGTCTGGCGCTTCTCGGCGCTTTACTCTCGACCTTCACCATTACGCCGGTCTTGGCGTCGTTCCTTTTGCCGGAGCAAGTCGAGGAGACGGAAACCATTGTCGTCCGCGCCCTGCGCCGGATTTATGTGCCGGTTCTGCATTGGTCGCTCCAACACCGCAAAACCATGGTCGTTACGGCGCTCGGCTTTCTCGCCGTGGTCGGCATTTTGCTCACGCAGCTCGGCAGCGAATTCTTGCCGGCGCTCGAGGAGGGCAATTTATGGATTCGGGCGTCTATGCCTCCCACCATTGGCCTGGAAGCCGGTGAACCGGCGACCGCGAAAATGCGCGAGATTCTGCTTCGCCATCCCGAAGTCATCACCGCGGTATCTCAGCACGGCCGACCCGACAATGGCAGTGACGCCTCATCGTTCTCGAATGTCGAACTTTTTGTGCCGCTGAAGCGTTACGACGAATGGCCAACGGGTTTCACCAAAGACATGCTCGTTGCGCAGTTGCAGAAGGAATTTAATGCGGAATTGCCGGGTATCGATTTCAACTTTTCACAGTACATCCAGGACAACATCGAGGAAGCCCTCTCGGGCGTGAAGGGCGCCAATTCGGTGAAAATCATCGGCCGTGATCTGCCGACGATTGAGCGCCTGGCCGACCAAGTGATGCGGCAGATGCAGCAGGTGAAAGGCGTAACGGACCTCGGGATATTCCATGTGCTGGGTCAGCCCAACCTGAACATCAGGGTGAATCGCGAAAAAGCCGCTCGTTACGGTCTCAATACCGGCGACGTAACCACAGTGGTGCAGGCGGCGCTGGGCGGAGCTACTGCTACCACTTTGCTCGAGGGCGACAGGCAGTTTGCGGTTTCGGTTCGGCTGCCGCCCGAATATCGCTCAAGCCTCGAAGCGGCAAAAGGCCTGAAAATCGCCTATCAGACTCCAAGCGGACCCAACGCTTACATCCCCTTGACCGAGCTCGCCGATATCACGCTCGACACCGGCGCCTCATATATCTACCACGAGTCTGGAGAGCGCTACATTCCGGTGAAATTCAGCGTGCGCGATCGCGATCTGGCCGGCGCCGTCGCCGAAGCGCAGCGGCGGATCGCCGAAAGCGTAAAACTGCCGGGCGGATATCGCATCGTCTGGGCCGGCGAGTTTGAAGACTTGCAGAATGCGCAAGCGCGGCTTGCGGTCATCGTGCCGATCAGCCTGCTGCTGATTGTCGTTCTGCTCTATGGCTTGTTCAATTCGTTGCGCGACAGTTTGATGGTGCTTGCCGGTATTCCGTTTGCCGTCGGCGGCGGAGTACTGGCGCTTTACCTATCCGGATTACATTTTAGCATCTCGGCTGCCGTCGGATTCATTTCGCTGTTCGGCGTATCGGTCATGAACGGAATTCTGATCATGACTTATTTTAACGAAACCAGGGCGACGGGTGTCGGAACGATGGACGCCATGTTTCATGCCGCCTCGCAGCGCATGCGCCCGATGCTGATGACGGCGTTGTCGGCTTGCATCGGCCTTTTGCCCGCCGCGGTCTCAACCGGCATCGGCAGCCAGGTACAGCAGCCGCTCGCAACCGTCGTCGTCGGCGGAATGCTCGTCGGTCCGATCATCTTGTTGGTTGTTGTACCGGCGATTCAAGTCATGTTCCTTGGTCACGAGGATAGCGCCGGCCGCGCCGAGCAGCCGCAACCGGCAGAGTGAGCGCGATATGATGATAAACGATCGGCTGAAACTGAGATTTGTTTCTTTCACGCTGATGTTGTCTTTGGCTGCCGCTTTGGCAATGAGGGCGGCAGCCGAGGAAGCTGCTCCGCAGCCGTCGAGCGATGCCAAGGCGGCGAACTCCGGAACGCATTCGCCCGACTCGTCATCGACCGGTAAAAATTCGCCGCCGCCCTCGGGCGAAGCGAACACCGACGATATCGATACGCGCATCACCGTGCAGCCACATGGGCCGCCCCCCGGAAAGCCTGGCAAGGTTGGCAGCGCAACGAACCCGATTGTGCCCCTGAAGCTGGTCAATCCGCATCGGCGCACTTTCTCCCCGTCGCGCGCCGCCAATCGTTTCGTGCCAAACGCGTCGGGCTTCCCAGGCCCTCAGCATCAGAACGTCCAACAAAATTTAGGCCAGCGTTTCGAATACCAAGGCCTTGGGCAGAGGGGGACTGGTGGAGGAGGGGGCGGAGGCGTCGGGCTCGCGAAGCCTGGAAGCCCTTTCGGTCGCCAACAGGTTTTTCAGCCGAGCGGTATTTCCCCAATAGCCGGTGGTTCGAAGACGCTCATTCGCGGCGGCATCGGCGGTGCAAACTTAAACCGTCGCGTCGTCGGATCGGGCACTTCCGGCATCGGCGGCCCCACGCGCACGGTGACCGGAATCAACGGTTCATCGATTCGCGAGACTCACTAGAATTTGAGTCGTTTTCGAATCTCTAGTCTCCCACTCGCTGCACCGCATAATTGTCGGTCGGACCCCGCCCGCCTTTGCCCGCGGATTGCGCAAATGCGCCGTGCGTTTGGCCGATCCGTTGGCATTTTCGCTCGGGGAGTGACCAAAAGTCCTAAGTTTTATATGCGCCGCACCAATTTTATATATGCGATCTATATTTTTGGCCCGGAGCGGTCTATATTGGAGCTATTCCAACTTGGGCTCGTTGGACTAGCGGAGAAAAGATCGTGTCCTGGATCCAGCTGGATAGGGCGCGGCAAACGGGCGCCGCAGGGCCGGAAACCCTGAGCGTTTCGCCCGTTCTGCGGGCGTCTGGCAACACGTTACGAGTGGCCTTCATTCTCTGCTTGTTGGTGCTCACGGTGCGGGTGAGCATGCCGCAGAATGAAACCATATGGACCGCCTACGATACGCCCGGCGACTTGGTGCGCTTGGCGCTCGGTTTTGCTGTTTGCGTCTGGGTTGCGATCCAACTCTTCCGTCGGCCCAAGGATGCAAATGGCTACCGAATGTGGACGTATTTTGGTCTCATCGGCGTGCCGTTCGCCGTCATTTGTCTCATCGCCATCTGGTAGCTCTCGATCACTACGGCGTCTGCGCTGGTGGAGTGCCTGGTGCCGTTTGTGTCCTAGCCCGCTGCAACAGGAGGTGATGCGAGTGTGTCGAACTCGCGACGCACCGCCAGCGACGGATACAAATAAAGGTTCATTAGTTTGACACGTTGCTTTGTGATCGGGTCGCCGAGAACTTTCTCGGCTTGAGATTTGGCGCTCGGAAATCGTTTGCCCCAACCGGCGAAATCGTCCGCCAACACTTCCAACGACATAACAATGATTGCGATTGCGACGAACGAGTCGTTGGCGCGTTTGGCGCCGCGCGATCTGCACGCGCGTGTGAAGGCCAACGTCAAATCGCGGTCACCTTCTATGATATCGCGCGCCTCCGACATCCAAAGCATGTCGGGCAGGCCGCCAAACCCGTGCATGGCATGATAACTCTCGATCAGCGCGCGGCATTTGCCGGACAGGTCCGCCGGCAGAAAGCCAAAATTCGCTTCGGATTCGGCAACGCCGTCCGCGCTGCCGCCATCTTCGTGATCGTTGGTAACGTCTTCGGCCATGGAGGCAGTGCGATCAAAGCTAAAGGCACTGTAGCTTCTCCGCGATAGTGGTTCGATATCGGCTTTGGCGGAATAAAATATAAAATTAATAGCCTGCCATGCGGCGGCGCGCGCGAATCTATCGGCATCGGCATTTCGGTGGGTATTTTAGCTACTGTGTCCGAACTGTTACGGCGAAGCGCGGTTGTGGCCCAATCGCTGCGTGTCCTCTTATTATAAAGGCCTGATTCGGCTGTGACTCTTCCGGTGCGTCGACGGTAAAAGCGTGTCGATCAAAGGAAGGCGCGCATCGCCGACCAAATAAGCTTCAGTAAAATCAAACGCCCAATGTTGCAGCAAGTCCGTCTGATGAAAGAGCGGGAGCAACTTTTTGGTTATAAAAAATCAGCTCCGCTCATATCGACTTCCTGCGCCCCGCACTGCGAAAAATCACACCTCAAGGGGGCGCTGGCGAACAGCGTGGATCATTCTCGGTATTTCGTGCGCGCCGGGATGAGGACGAAGCGGGGCGAATATGAAACGGCTTCATTTAACGATCGGCGTTTTGTTGTTGCTGCTTGCAGCGGTTTCTACTCCTGCGCTGGCTCGGGATCCATTCGGCGCATGGACCGATGGGCTTCCGGCCGCCTGGGTCGAGCAAGCGTCGTGCGATCCGTATATTGATTACGGCTGCGTCGCGAATAATCGCATGGTGACGGCCGCGAAAGCGGCGGCGGCGGCGAGCGGATATTGCGATCCATACGTGAACTACAAGTGTCTTGACGCCTATCTCGGCGACGGTTTCTTCACCCGCTTCTATCGGTACTATGAATTGGAGTGGGGCAAGGGCGCGGCGCCCGCCGACCCGCATGCGCCGGCAGCGAGCCGCTCCGACGCCGCCTGGCCGCCGACGCCGCAAAGTTCGCCGCCGATGCCGTTCGCCGAATGGCCCTACGGCGGCACACAGAATATCGGCAAAACGCTGCCGAACTCAGTGGATTCGCCGCTAATGGTTGCGCTCGGCGATACGTCGCTCGGCAAGGCCATGAGCGACGCCCATGTCCAAGTTTATGGTTGGGTCAACGGCGGCGGCAATTTAAGCACGAACAACGTCAAACCGGGCGGCAATGCGCCAGCGGCATACGATTACACGCCCAACACGTTTCAGCTCGATCAAGCTGTCGTTTACATCGAACGATTGCCGGATGAGGTGCAGAACGATCACTTCGATTGGGGCTTCCGGATTGCCAACCTCTACGGCGAGAATTACCGCTATACCATGGCCTACGGCTTGTTCAGCAATCAGCTGCTGAACCAAAACGCAGTCTACGGCTTTGACCTGCCGATGGTGTACGCGGACTTCTATTTCCCGGTCATGCAGGGTTTCAATTTGCGCGTCGGCCGGTTCATCTCGATCCCGGACATCGAAGCCCAGCTCGCGCCGAACAATTACACTTACGTCCACTCATTGACCTACACGTTCGACAATTACACCAATACCGGCATTCAAGGTACGCTGGCCGTCACCAAGAACTGGATCGTCCAGATGGGCGTGACCGTCGGCAGCGACACCATGCCGTGGAACGCAGGTGCGCGCATTGCCAACCCCTACGTTCTCGCGGGAAATGCCGATCCGCTTTATCCCGGCACGTCAATGCTTAAGGATCCAGGCGCCGTACCGTCGGTTACACTCGGAGTACGCTGGACCAGCGATGACGGGAGGGACGACTTAAATGTGGTCGCCGATGCCATCAACGGCGGGCAGTGGGGCTACAATAATCTGCAATGGTATGGCTTCACCTATTACCATAAACTGAGCGACTACTGGCACTTGGCTGTTGAAGTGTACAATCTTCACGAGAACAATGTGCCGAACAACACCAACCCAACAGCTCAGGCCATCATTGCCGGCGGCGGCACGCCGTTCAGCCCTCAATTTATTCCGTTCAACGCCCCAGGCACGGCGATCTGTTCGACTACGACAGTGCTGACCTGCAATACCGATACTCAAACCTTTCTTACTTACCTCAACTATTCGCCGAACAAATTGAACAACTTTTCACTCCGTGCCGAATGGTACGATGACAGGCAGGGACAGCGGACCGGAGTTGCCAGTACCTATATCGACATCGCGGGGTCTTGGCAGCACTGGTTGTCGCCGCAGATCGAGATGCGCCCCGAAATCGCCTATTATCGTTCACTCAACGCACCGGCATTCAATGGTGACGCCAACGCTGGCATTGCGCCTAATCGGAATTGGGCCGTTATTGCCGCCGCCGATATCATTATCCACTTCTGAGTGGGATAAAGTTGTGCAACGTGGTTTTAGCCAGCTTGCACAATATGCAATCTAGGGAGAGTTCGTAGGGTCTTTATTGTTTTCTTATTTTTGTGCCTCGAAACCACTCTCGACTTTCTACGGGTCTCTTGGAAGAGTGAGCTGACATGCTGGCCGGGTGCGTGCGGAGCTCAAAGCTGGGTTCTTTGGAAAGGCAAGCATTTGTCGACTCTTCAAGCACGGCGCTGGGCGCGTGGGCCATCTGAGAGCTTTGGTGAACACCATTTAAAGAAGCGGGCTCTTCACACTCGAGGCGAGTGGCGGAACTTCGTGGGCTTCGACGCCGTGCCGGCGGTAGCTGCGCTGGCGCTCGTGTGGCTGGCCACCGTCACCCTTGTTGTCATCAAGCAATTCACTGCGTTCGATCCGATAACGCTGATCTACGTGTTGCCGGTCGTCGTGGCGGCGACCCAGTGGGGAATCGTCCCGGCAATGATCGCCGCTGTCGCTGGCGCGGCGGCGGCTGATTTCTTTTTCTTTCCGCCGCTTTACACATTATGGATTCGCGACCCGCAAAACGTCGTCGATCTGATTCTATTCCTCGTTGTGGCGCTGGCGACCGGCAATCTTGCGGCCCGCTTGAAGAAAGAAGCCGTCGTTCTGGGCCGTCGCGAAACGCAAATCCGCGAGTTGCACGCCTTCTCGCAAGGGCTTGCGACTTGCCTCACCGGCCGCGATTTGATTTTTGCGGTGCAGGACTATCTTTCCAACGCGCTCCGCCACCGTGCTGCGCTCATCGCAACGCAGCCGGAACATCACGATCACGCACATGGCTTGGTCGTTCCAGAGGAAGTTCGCCGCAGGGCTTTAGAGCTTAGCGCTGCGGAGAGTAGGCATCCGTCAGCGTTAGTTGCGCCACACGGCGGTAATGCATGGTTCGTCCGCGTCATTTCGCCGGAAATTCTCGGTTACGGCGCCATCGCGGTGGAGTTGGAAAGACGTCCCAACGAGCCGATCACGGAGGTCGCCGAACGGCTTGAACGATTGCTTGAAGAGGCCATGGCGACGCTGCGCCATTTGAAGGTAAAGGAGGCGATCGAACAGGCCACGATCGGCTACCGGACCGAGATCCTTCGCGACGCGCTGATCGGCGGTGTTTCCCACGAATTGCGCACGCCGCTCGCCGCCATTGTGGGCAGCTGCAGTGTTCTTAGCGAAATGCCCGCGATCACCGGCGACCAGCGGACGACCGCCCTGGTAAGCGCGATTAGTGACGAAGCATCTCAACTCGACAACCAGATTCGCAATTTGCTTGACGCTACGCGCATCAGCGCCAAGGGCGTGCTTCCACAATTGATTTGGACCGACCCGCATGACATCGTCAGCTCGGCGCTGAATCAAAAGCAAAGCAGGCTGTCAGCGCACCACGTCACTCTTGATCTCGCCGGCGATCTCCCGCTGGTGCACGTCGATCCAGTGCTGATCGAACAAGCTCTCGGCCAGCTTTTGGACAATGCCGCCAAATATTCGCCGATCGGGAGGGAGATCGCCGTCAGCGGCCGGTACCAGCAGGGAGGAGTGGTGTTATCGGTGCGCGATCAGGGAAGCGGTTTGACCGCGGACGAACAGAGCAGTTTGGGCAAACACTCGCTGGCCGGCCGGCGACCGAGAGATGGCGCCGGCTCCGGCCTCGGCCTTTGGATTGCCGGCGCGTTCGTCGCCGCTAACGGCGGCAGTCTGCACGCCGAAAGTCGGGGTCCGAACCTTGGGGCGACCGTCTCGCTGCGTCTGCCGTCCGCTGCGCGGGATATGGCGGAACTCGCGGAGGCGATCGATGACTAAGGTCCTGGTCATCGACGACGAGCCGCAGATCAGACGGTTTCTTCGCGCCGGCTACGAGTTGCACGGCTTTTCGGTGTTGGAGGCTGAAAATGCGGCCGCCGGGCTTCGCGCCGCGACAATGAACAGCCCGGATCTGATCGTTCTTGATCTCAATCTGCCGGACCTCGATGGCGCAGAGGTGCTCGAACGACTCCGTTCCTGGTCGAACATTCCGGTCGTCGTACTTTCGATCCAGGCTGATGAGCAAGAAAAGGTACGTCTGCTAAAAGGCGGCGCTGACGACTACGTCGTCAAGCCGTTTGGCATCGCGGAATTGTTAGCAAGAAGCGAAGCCATGCTGCGCCGGCAGATGCGTAGCGCCGATAGAGAGCCGGTGGTGAAAGCGGGGCCTCTCTCCGTTGATCTGATGTCGAGAATGGCAACGCTCGACGGGCGTCGATTGCAATTGACCCGAAAGGAGTACGCGCTGCTTCACGGTCTCGCCGCGCACGCCGGATTAGTCGTGACCCATCAGCAACTGATCGGCGAGATTTGGGGCAATCCTGCCGGCAACATTCAATATCTTCGCATTCTGGTGCGCAAGCTGCGGCAGAAGATTGAGATCGTCCCGACAAATCCGCAATTGATCATCAGCGAATCCGGGATCGGATATCGCTTGGAGCGCGGCGATTCGGGAAAGCCGGTGGGTCACCATCGCTCCTCTTCGAGCGCAGCTTGTCCTACATGAGGCTCCGCCGGCGACGTCGTCCGCGTCAGCGCCTCTACTGAACGCACCGACGCCGGTGAATTTCGGGCATCACGGCTCGATGAGACGTCCGCTATTGGCTTTGATGACGGCCTCAGTCCGGGTTGCGGCGCCCAGTTTTGTCCGTGCGTTGTCAATGTGAAAATCGACCGTCCGTTTGGTCAGGCCGACGATTTGCGCAATTTCCGCCGACGTCTTGCCGCGCGCTACCCAAGTGAGCACCTCCACTTCGCGATCGTTCAGTTTGGCAAGGTTTGGCAATAATCCGGTGCGGGCGACACCGGCTAGACGCGCAGCGAGAATAGTGTCGAGCACCTCGAAATCGATCGGCTTGGTAACGTAGTCATCCGCTCCTAATCGCCGACCTTTAAGCTCGTTGTCCCGATCGGTCAGCGCGGTGAGGAACACGAACGGCATTTTTTCGAACCGCGGCGCCAAGCCTATCAGCCGCTCCAGCACTTCGAACCCCGACATCACCGGCATACTGATGTCGGAAAGAACGAGGTCGGGCATGGTCTTGAGGATGGCGGCAAGGCCCTCGCGGCCATCGTGCGCCAAAGTAACTGTGTAGCCGCGATCAACCAGTTCCTCGGCAATTAAGGCCGCGGTCTCTTTGTCGTCCTCAATGCAAAGTATGTTCTTTTGCGCTTCGGGCATGATCGGGCCAAGCCTTCATATGGGAGTTAACACTTGCCCGGGCAACGCGGAAAGTAGGGGGTCGGCGAACCGATTGCGTCTTCAGTCGCTGGCGGCCTAGTCTATTGATATATAAAGTCTCGGTGAACGGGGCACTGCGACGAATCGCAGTTTTTACGTCCCAATACCGCGCACCGATGGTTTCTCATGCGGCAGCCGTACTCCATCCGAGTTCATCTCACCGGCGTGTTTTTGATCTTCTTTCTGCTGGTCGTGGTTCTCGGATCGTTTAGCATTTGGCGGCTGAACAATTTCAACCATTTGTCTGCGGACGTCGCAGAGCTGTGGTTGCCTGAAACCCGTGTACTCGGCGACCTCAACAATTTTACCTCCGACTTTCGCGCCTTCGAAGGCGGCAACCTCTTGTCTTCGGATGCGGCCGAGAGCGCGGCGAGCGAAGGGCGGATGGCGGCGCTTGATCGTTCGATTGCAGATGCCGAACGCGCGTTCGAGCGCATTCGACACGATGCGACCGAAACCGAATTATACAATCAGTTCAAAGCTCACTGGCGGGAATACAGGAAAATCGTCGATCAGATACTCGTGCTGTCGCGAAGTGACCGCAAGGCCGAAGCACTCTCAATGTACGGAACCGCCTCTCGCGGGCCCTACGACGCGGCGAGCGACGCACTCGATCGGCTGACGGACCTGGCCGTCGCCAACGCGCAGAGCGCGAGTGATCGCCTAGGCGCGGCGTATCGGCAGGCCTTTTGGCTTATCCTGCTCGGCATCGTGATAGCCGGTGTCATGGTCGTCGGCGGCCTCATCCACGTCACGCGCTCGATCTCGTCTCCACTCCTGAATTTGGCGGACCGCATGCGGCAGCTCGCGGCCAACAACACCGATACCGAAATTCCCGAGACTGATCGGCGCGACGAGATCGGCGAAATGGCTCAGGCGACGGTCGTCTTTCGCAACAACGCCATCGAACTCATTCGCAGCCAGCGCATTCTGGCGCGCCAGGCAGCGATGCTGGAAGAGCAACTGGCGCAGGAGCAGCGTCTTGCCCTGCTGCAACGAAATTTCGTCTCCATGGCTTCTCATGAGTTTCGCACGCCGCTGACTATTATCGACGGACACGCTCGGCGGTTGAGCAAAATGAAAGATTCGATAAGCGCCGGACAGATCGACGAACGAGCGGGTAAGATCCGCGCGGCGGTGCTGCGCGTCACCCATTTGATCGATAATCTTCTGAATTCCGCGCGGGTCATCGACGGCGGTCCCGAGCTTTATTTCCAGCCCGCCGAAATGGACGTCGCAGTGCTTTTGCACGAAGTCTGTCAGCTACACCGCGAGATGGTGCCGAGCGCACAGATTGTTGAGCATTTTACGCCGACAGTGCCGTTGCCTGTAACCGCCGATGCGAAGTTGCTGTTTCAGGTTTTCAGCAACTTATTGTCCAATGCGGTCAAGTATTCGCCCGCCGGCGGCGCGATCGAAGTTGATGCTGCTGTCACCGGCGACTCGGTCCTGGTGGCGGTCGTCGACCACGGAATTGGCATACCTGCCGCCGACATCGGCCGCTTGTTCGAGCGCTATCACCGTGGCAGCAATGTCTCCGGTATCGTGGGGACGGGCGTCGGGCTTTATCTCGTCAAGATTGCGATCGACTTGCATGGCGGGCGTATCGAGGTGCAGAGCAGGGAAGGTGGAGGCTCGCGTTTCACCGTTACGCTACCCGTCGCGACTGCGGCGGTAGGTAGGGAGCGCGAACCGATAACGGACCAGGAGCGGGTGCTGGTCGATGCGCCGTCAATAACAGTTCCTTCGGACGGAGTACCATGAAAACAATTGCGTTCGCTGTGGTTGCAATCTTTGCGATGGTTTTCAGCGCCTTCGCGGCGCCAACCGCCCCGCCGGCCGCGCCGCCATCATTGCTACAACGGGTCGATTGGCAAACGCCGGAGCAACTGCCGCCACGATTGCGCAACCATTGCGCCTACGATGTCGAGAGCGGTCGGCCCTATTGCTCGGACCACTGCGGGTTCAACTATCAGGTCTACGCCTGTTCGCGCCATTCGTTCGGCTGCTGCCGATTTCTCGGACGAAGTGCTTGAGAAGTTAGAACCTGTAGATCAAGAATTCTTTTCTTATCCTCACAATCTTACGGGTTTGCTTTTTGACTATGTGTCCCGACATCCGGAGGAATTTGGGAATCTGCCGAAGCCGGACGACACTTAACATTTCAATGACAGTTTTATCCATGGCGGATCGCGTGACAGAGGGCCTGTCGAAGTTCCAAGACGACGGATACGCGGTCGTTTATGCGGGTCTCGATTCCGGAGCCTTATTCGAACTTGGTACTTTGCTCGATACAAAGCATCCGGGCGAGCGCAACCTGCTCGATGTCCTAGCAATTAGGCAACTCGCATGTTCGGAGGCAATACGCAAATTGGCACGGTCGGTGCTAGGGGATGATTGCTTTGCCGTTCGGGGCATTCTCTTCAACAAGACAGATGGAGCGAACTGGAAGGTTACGTGGCATCAGGATTGCGTGATCTCAGTCATGGAGCGAAAGGAAATTCCGGGTTGGGGGCCATGGTCGATCAAGGCTGGCGTCAACCACGTTCGTCCGAGTTCCGATATTGTCTCGCGAATGCTCGCGATTCGCATCCATTTGGACGAGTGCGGCGCCAAGAACGGTCCTTTGCGAGTGATTCCCGGCTCACACGAGCACGGTTTCCTGTCGGACAGGCGGATACAAGAATGGTCGCAGCAGGCAGCCATGACGTGTGCCGCCGGCAGGGGTGATGCGATTCTCATGCGACCGCTTCTGCTGCACAGTTCTCTTCCGGCTAAGGTTCCGAGCAGCCGTCGAGTAGTTCATTTGGAGTTTGCTGATGAGGAACTGCCAAAAGGAGCGGAGTGGAAGCATCGCATGTAAGGGGTACTGATAATATTGCGAATCCTCCTCAAGAATTGCTTTCGATTTGGGTTACATCATAAATCTCTCGACAGCGCCTTCTTCGGTTACATTTTAGATGGCTCGATTAGGGACCTTGCCAGGCCAACGCGACCGAGAGTATCCTGTTGCTCACGAATGTCGCTGGAGGTTCCTTATGCCCGCGCGGTTACCTCTAACTGCTGTTTTCTGCACCGTTCTATTGGCCGCCGCGATCCCCTCCACACGCGCTTCCGCGCAAAGCTTTTTTATGACGCCCATTCCGAACGCGCCGTTCAGCGGCGTCGTCAATATTGAGCAAACCATCGTTCGCAAGGATGGTTCTCTCATGCAGCTCAAGTCCACTCGGGAGGTTGCCCGCGATACACGAGGCCGCATTCACAACGAGTTGAGGGCGCTCAACTTTGC
>Ga0209169_10000020_pt1 | contig 92038 bp, 75 predicted proteins | sample HubBroMetageWRM4_FD_188346 | JGI IMG/M metagenome (GOLD analysis project Ga0209169, IMG submission 188346) | Warmed soil microbial communities from the Hubbard Brook experimental Forest, New Hampshire - Hubbard Brook CCASE Soil Metagenome WRM 4... | ecosystem: Environmental > Terrestrial > Soil...
AGAGTTGTCATCGATATAGAGAGGGTTATTGAATTGATATGGAAGAGTTGTCATCCCGAGCGCAGCGAGGGACCTTGGTTTCTGCCGCCACCACCACCGCCACCGACACTCGCACAAACTCCTTGTCATTCCGAGCGAAGCGAGGAACCTGCTTCCAGCGTCCATCTCCCCGCACTTACCACATCGAGCACGCCTCCATCCGGCGCAGCCCGGAAGCCTACAGAGCCAAAGTGCCCGGCTCTCGAGCTCGGCCCCGCACCAAGCATCTAACCGCCCCACTCCAGCCCTTGAGCACGGTTTAGTACAATGACAACGTGAGTAATGCCGTTCGCATCGGAATCCTCGGCGACTTCAATCCTAAATTCCGCTCCCATCCCGCCACCGCGGACGCTCTGCAACACGCCGCCAGCAAACTCGATTTAAAACTCGAGTCCCAATGGATACCCACGCCATCGCTAACCACCCCCGGCGCGGAAAAGATTCTCGAGAGTTTCGACGGCCTCTGGGCCTCGCCCGGCAGCCCCTACAAAAGTTTTGACGGCATGCTCAAAGGCATCGAGTTCGCCCGCCGCCGTGACTGGCCCTTTCTAGGAACCTGCGGCGGTTTTCAATACGCTCTGATCGAGTTCGCCCGCAACGTCCTGGGCATTCAGGACGCCGACACCGCCGAAAACAATTCCGGCTCCAAAAACATAGTGATCTATCCCGTAGCCTGCGCCGTCACTGGCATCAAAGGCGACGCCCCAAAGCTCTCCGGCAAAGTGCCCGAGATCCGCCTCCGCCCGGGCTCCTATCTGCAGTCTTTTTATGGCAAGGAGGAAGAAGTCGTAAGCGAAGAATTCTTCTGCAACTTCGAAGTCAACCCCGAATACGAATGGGCAACCATGGAAGCCGGTTTCCCAGTAGTAGCGCGCGGCGCGCAAGGAGAAATCCGCGCCATCGAATCCCCCACTCACCGCTTCTTCATCGCCACTCTCTTCCAGCCTCAACTCTCCTCCACCGAAAAAGAGCCGCATCCCGTAGTCCTGGCCTTCGTCCAGGCCGCAGCCGACTGGGGCCGCAAAAAACTAGACGACAGCGTCCTCGAATAACAATTTCTCACCACGGAGGCACAGAGACACGGAGAAGATCTCTAGATTGCTCCTGCTTTTTTGTGGTTGTTCTTCTCCGTGCCTCGGTGCCTCCGTGGTGAAAGCCCTCTGTGCAGTTACCAAAGTCTCTCCATCCGCCACGATCTAGCCCCAGCACCATGCGCATCTAGAGCACCCACGTTTCTCTCACTAGACTTTTCCAAGCCCCAAACCCGCATGCCTGTGCCATGGATCAACTCGTTCCGCATCCCGTTCACCACTCTGATCAGCTATATCCCGATCATCGCGACCATCGTGACCTGCCTGTTCAGCGTAATTCTGGCGCGCGCGACGCTGCGTTATGTCGAGGCCACTGACAAAGGCTTGGCCCTCGCCCGCGAAGAATTTGAGCGGGAATGGTCGCCCGATCTGCACATCAAACTCGAGCGCATATCCAGCACCGAAGCCCAGGTCGTCGTCACCAACCTGGCCAAGAGTTCTGTCCTATTGCAATTGCTGCAATTGCGGAAAATCTCGCACGCCGTTCCCTTCGAGCGCTGCCGCCTGAACGATCCTCTGGTCGGCGGTCTGACCTGGAGCCAGGAAATGGGCAAGCGCATCCTCGCTTGCACGGGAAAGGAATTCGAGGGCCCGATCGCAGCCTCCATGACCTTCTATTGCTCCGGACGAATGTTCCGCACCGACTGGTTTCGCTCGCACATTCAAGTGCGAGACGGCCGCATCCAGAGCCTCGAACCAAGCAACATGCCAGCCCGCCGCGTGCGCGTGATCGAACGCAAAGGCCAGGAGCGCCGCCGCGACTTCGTCCAGGACGTCACCGGAGGCGTAGCCTCCGACAAACAAGACAACAAGCCCGCGGAAAACTTCTTCGTAACCGGCGCGGGAAGCTGATTGCGGAAGCAGCGGACCGGAAGAGTCAATCGACTAATTCGAAGACGGGATAAGCTGCCGCGATCCCGACAAACGCTTCGGCCCGCGAACCCGCGGCCACGGGAAAGTAGCGTTGCACTTCGCGCCTGAAGCGATCCAGGTAGGCCTTGAGAATCTCCGGCTTCTCGGTAGCGGCCAGAGTTCGCAGCCGGAATTTAAGTCGCGTGCTTCCCTTCTTCAGCGTGACCTCTCCGGCGGCCTCGGCGTTCCGCACCCATTGCGTGCGTCCGCGCGGCGCTACCAGGAATCGCGTGCCCTTCCATTCCAGCAGGTTGATCGGGGTTGAGTAGAGTTTCCCGCTCTTGCGTCCGCGAACTTCCAGCAGATAGTTGTAGGAGAAACCAAGTCCGATCCCCACCAGAAATCCGAAGACACGGTTAAAGGCTTTCTCAACGGGAGCGGGTTCGCGAAAAACCGCCGGACTGGAATTCATGCTCTCGATTGTACGTTGAGCTCCTGTCCAATCGAGCTATTCCTAAACTCTATGCCGCTTTCACAAATCGCAGCGATGCCGAATTCATGCAATAGCGCAACCCCGTCGGCTGCGGACCGTCGTCGAAGACGTGCCCCAGGTGCGAATCGCATTCCGTGCATGCAATCGCGGTCCGCTCCATCCCGATCGAGTTGTCGCGTATCTCCCGCACATTCTCACTCGCAATCGGTGTCCAGAAGCTCGGCCAGCCGGTTCCAGAATCGAACTTCGTCGCCGAAGTGAACAGAGCGTTGTCACAGCAGATGCAGCGATACATCCCCTTGTCGTGGAGATTCCAATATTTCCCGGTGTAGGCAATCTCGGTATCAGCGTGCCGCGTGATCTCGAACACACCCGGCGGAAGCTGCTTGCGCCACTCTTCCTCCGTCTTCACTACCTTCTCGATCTTCACCTTAGCCAGCCGCTTGCCGTCATCGGAGAATTGCACAATCGTCACTTCTCCCGGCTCGGTCTTCGCCGCCACCGCAATCACGTAGGGCTTGCGCCACTTCCACAACAGCGACCCGCCCAGCGCCGCGCCCAGGCCGGCGAGGAACACACGCCGCCCGACATTGGTTTCAGTCTCATTAGTCCGACTTGAATCAAACATAAAATCCTCCACTACCTCGTCAGTTCCCGCCAGGGAACTTCACCTCGCGGCTGAGAACTGGGAACTGTTACTTGCTGTAGAGATCCGGAAACTCCTTGCGCAAATTCGCCACCTTCGGAGCATCGTTAAACACAATGTAGGGATCGTTCGGATGAATCGTCGCATAATTCTGGTGATACTCCTCCGCATCGTAAAACGCCTGCAGCGGCACCACCTGGGTTACGATCTTGCGCGGATAAACTTTGGCCTGGTCGAGCTGCGCAATGTAAGCCTCGGCAATGTGCTTCTGCTCATCATTGCTGTAGAAGATGACCGAGCGGTACTGCGTGCCTGTGTCGGGTCCCTGGCGATTCAGTTCCGTGGGATCAAGAGCTACTGAGAAAAACACCCGCAACAACTCTCCATAAGTCACTTGCGATGGATCGAAAACAATTTTCACCGACTCCGCGTGCCCGGTCCCGCCGCTGCTCACCGCATCATAGTCGGGATTCTTCACCGTTCCGCCCGAATATCCCGAGGTCGCGCTGCGCACGCCCTTCACATGCTGAAACACTGCCTGGATTCCCCAGAAACATCCCCCAGCCACGACCGCCGTCTCTTTCCCCTTAGAGGTAGCCTTGGTCTGGTCTACCACTGGAGCCGGCACTGCGGCTCCGCTTCCTGCGCGGCAAGCCAGCGTCGCCGCCAACACCGTCAACATCATCGCTACCATCCGAACTGAAAATCTGGACATACCCATCCCTCCCGGCTGAAAACGCCGTCCTTCTGCTCTTCTTCATTAGACTTACGAGTTGAAAGGAAGTTTCGGATGTTGGAGCACGGGGGTTCCAGCAGAAGTTCGGCAAGACCAGGTAGAACAGACACTTCTGTCCGTTGCCTTGACTTTCGCCTTACTCCGCCAACAGCCTGCCGGTCAACCCGCTGCAGTCGCTAAGCCGCTCGCGCTGACGATGACGGCAGTATCGTATCCGTGCTCTTGCGCACTGCCAGGGACATCATCACTCGCGCCACTCCGCTGAAGATCAGGCTGATGCCGACCAGCGTGCCAATCGCCCACAACGAACTCGACGGCCATTGCAGGTAGATCAAGATCCCCAGCAGCACGCTCACGATTCCATCGACCAGCACCCAGCTCGATCCCTGCATGGGGCGCATCTTCGCAAACATAACGAAGTCGAGGACGCCTTCAAGCACAAACAGCCATGCCAGCACCAGAGTAAGCGATGCCACAGCCAGCGCGGGTTTCGCGATCAAATAGCCGCCGAAGCAAAGGTAGGCGATCCCGACCAGAATCTTCCAAGTCTTGCTCCCCGCGCCATGAGCCCGAAAGCCCAGCATGAGATGGACAATGCCCGCCAAAATAATCAGATATGCGACCATCGCGCTAACCGCGACCGCGGCAAAAAACGGGAGACAAACCGCGACCGCGCCGAACACAATCAGCAAAGCTCCCCACAAAATCGAAACCGTCGAAGCATGATGCGCCATCTCACCCGGGGTGTTTTGTGCCATAGAGTCCTCCTTGCAATCGGCTAAGCCTACCTCAAAAAGTCCATCAGTAAAAGTCCAAGCTCGCGGGTTGACTCGATCCTACGAGTCTGTGGATTTCCGCCTTGAAAAAACTCTGTTGACGATGCCACTGAGTAGTGTGACCAGCGCGGGACATTGTCCGGTTTCGGGGTACCCCCCTCCCCCCCACCCTTTGATGGGCTTGCTGGGCGCGGGGTTTGCAAAAAGTGTCTGCAAAATATTGAGGGCAAATGGTTTAGAGGTCAAAATCCTGATAACAATGGGGTTATGGCCGTTGTCGTCTGATTTGCCTGTACTGCCTTCGCCTCGACGATGATGAACTGACTTTCTGTGGGAGGCAAGGTTAGATGTCACAGGGTGGGTGTGGATATTTTGAAATCCCAAGAGGGATGGCCTGCGGAATCCCACGTTTCGCAAAGGATGCGAAACATGGGCACCCCACTTTGTGGGTTGGCTGGGTTGAGATCAAATTCAAGGGCAAAACCAACGTCAACGGCAGCGGGCGAGGGCGCCCGCTCTACACGAGCCTCCGCGCGGGCGGCTTCCTTTCAGGGGCTGGGTTTGCGGAGGCCTTTGAGGACTATTACGGCGCTGATGGCGAAGGAGATTACGGCGGCGAGGGCGGCGATCAGCATTATGGCTGGGCTGAGGTGGAGGAGGTCGGCGAATACGGCTGCGATGGCGAAGGCCACGCCTGCGGCGTTGAGGCGGAGTGGTCCGCGGGCGGAAGAGGCTTGCGAGGATGAGGATTGCTCTGCGGGGCGAAGATCGGGACGGAGGCGGCGTTGGAGGAGCAGAGCAGCTACTCCGATGGCGGCTACTACTACCAAGGCTACTGGGCTTAGGAAGGCGCGGCGGCTGGTGTAGAGCACTACCAAGGCTAGAGCGGCGAGGAGCAGGCCGGCGGCGATTATGGTGGGGCCGCGGGGCTGAGTGGGGCCGGGGGTGGGGGTGTCGGGCACTTGGTCCGTATTGATTTATACAGGCGTGCGGAGCGGTTTTCAAATGGGCTGCGTCCCTCGGGGGCTAAAGCCCCGGCTGTTATGGCTTCTTTCACGCAGGCCTAAAGGCCTGCTCCACCCTCTTCTCAGAGGGATAGGGCTGTGGAGTCCCAAGGTCTCGCAAAAGACACGAGATCCTTCGGCTTCGCCCAGGACACGCTATGGGGCACCCTGGGTTGTGGTAGCGCCGGCTTACAGCAGGTTCCTCACCAGGCTTTCAGCCCGGTTCGGAATGACAAGATTTTTTTCGGGCGCTAGCGGTTAGGAGTCCGACGGGGCGTGGGTCATTCCGGCGAGCCATTCGGCTTGGAGTGGGGCGCCGTGGTTTACGGCGTACAGGACTAGCTCGACTCGGGAGGAGATGCCCAGCTTGTCGAAGATGCGGAAGAGATACTTTTTGATGGTGTGCTCGCTTAGATTCAGTTCGCGGGCGGTGTCGCGGTTGCTTAGGCCTTCAGCGACCAGGGCTACGACTTGCTCCTCGCGCGGGGTCAGGAGCTGGTGTCCGGCGGAATTGATTACGCGGAGAGATGGGACCTCGGAGATTAAGTCGAGGAGGAAAGTCATCTGCTGGGTGTTGGCCCAGATCTGGCCGCTGGCTACGCGCTGAATGCAGCGGCAGAGCAGGCGGAAATGCGTGTCGGAGATGCAGAAGATGCCGCGAGCTCCGCTGCGGAAAGCGCTGACTACCAGGTCGCGGTCGTAGGACTCGACCAGGAGAACTTTGGCTATGGCGGGATGCGAGAGATGGACGCGGCGCATGGATGCCATCTGGTTGGCGATGCTGACGGAATGATTCAGGGAGAGCACTACTACCTTGGCTGGCATGGCGGCGACGGCGAGGAGGATTGAGCCTATGTCGATTGCGCAGGTGGAGATTTTGAACTCGGAGCGGCGGCGCAGGGCGCTGGTGAGGAGCTGCGCCTGCATGCGGTTGGAATCGGCAATCAGGACGGCAATGGTGGTGACTGGGGACGAAGTCATGAAATAAAGAGATCCGAATGGAGCAGGATTGACGGCCGTTTTGATCTTAGGGGTGAAAGTCCAAGGACTCAAGGAAACACGTCACATTATTCGGGGTGAGGCTTTCAAATCGGGAAAGCGGGTTGTGGTGTTGTGGAAAAATCTCGACGAGCCAGATTGGGACGAGGAATCTCGCGGTGGTTTGTGGGAGGAGTGTTGCTTAGCGCGGTTTTGCTGCGCGGGTTCGAGTTGGGTTTCGTCGGGCGGATGTGATGGCGTGAACATGCAAGTCTACTTTTGTGGGTAGGCTGCCGGGGGTGGGTGCTGGGGCTGCGTCACGGATGTTGAATGCTACGAAACCCGCAGCTGGCGCGGTTCGGCTGGCTTTTGTGACTGAAGCTGGCGTGACCTCGATAGTAGACGGGACTTCCCATGTCTTGCTGCGAAATCGGCATGGGCATAGCTTGCAAAAAGAGAACCGCGGAAGCTGAGCGGATCTCGGAATCTGAATCTGAATCCGGGAAACTGAGTCTGGGGAGACTGAGTCCGGGGAACCAGGAAAATAGAGTTCATCACGCAATGAAGCCCCTCGTTGGCTGGACAAAAGTTGCGGTGATGGGCGTGTTGTCATTGCAAGTTTGCGTGGCCGCGTTCACCCAGGAGGTAAAGAGGGAGCAAGACCTGGGAGCAAGCCCACAGTCTTCTCCAACCGGCCAAACCGGGGCTGGGACGGGAAGCACAGGAATGGCGGCCGCAAAACCCGGAGAAGCGGACGGCAAGGGAAACCCTCGGCTCGGAGGGGAACGCCGTCCGCTTTACCGGCTGACTCGCAGCGACGTGGTGACCTTGAGTTTCACGCTGTCGCCGGAGTTCGACCAGATACTCACGATCCAACCGGATGGATATGTTGCTCTAAAGGATGTCCGGACGGTGTTTGCCCAAGGACTGACACTGGAGGAGTTTCGTGAAGCGGTGGTGCGGGCGTACACGGGATATCTGCACGATCCGCAGGTGGCGGTGGCGCTGAAGGATTTTGAGCATCCTTATTTTGTGGCGGGCGGGGATGTGGGAAAGCCGGGCAAGTATGAATTGCGCGCGGACACGACGATCATGGAGGCGGTAGAGATTGCGGGCGGCTTTACGCGCGAGGCGAAGCATTCGCAGGTGCTTCTGTTTCGGCGGGTGAATGATGATCTGGTGGAGGCGCGAGTTTTCAATCTGAAGAAGATGTTGAAGGAAAGAAGCCTGGGCGAGGCAGCGCAGTTGCGTCCGGGTGATCTGGTGTTCGTCCCCCAAAATTCCATCTCGAAGATCGAGCAGTTTCTCAGCAAGCCTGCCTTAAGCATGTACGTGAGTTCCACACAGTTTTAGCAAGCGACTTTAGGCAAGCGACTTATCACGCAACTTATCACGCAACCCAGGTCAATTCGCATGCGAGATCAAGATCTAGCGCGCAAGGAGGACGTGTCGCCGACGATGCGGGAACTGGCGACAGTGCTGTTCCGGCAGCGGAAATTGTTCATCGGCGTGGCGGGGCTGGTTCTGGTGCTGGCCGTGGCGTATGCGTTTGCCGGGGCCACGTATCGAGCGCACGTGCGTGTGCTGGTGCGGCGAGGACGGGCGGACCCTCCTGCAGCTGCACAGGAAAATGCTCCTCCGGATTTTTCGCGGGTAGAAGTAACGGAAGAAGAATTGAATTCGGAGGTGGAACTGCTGAAGGACGACGACGTTTTGCGGCGAGTGGTGGTGACCAACGATCTGACGGCGCATGACTGGTTGCGATGGCTGAGGTTTCATGAAGATCAAGCGGCGCGGGTGGAGAGAGCGGCGAAGAAACTGGCCAACCGGCTGGATGTGGAGCCGATCAAGAAAACCAATCTCATCGCAGTAAGTTATGACGCGGCGGATCCACAATTGGCGGAGCATGTGCTGCAGTCGCTCGCCAGTGTGTACCTGGAGAAGCACATGGAAGTGCACCGGCCGGGCGGACAGTTGCATTTCTTCGATGAGCAGACCGGGGAGTCGCGACGGCAACTGGAAGAAGCCGAAGGGAAGCTGATGGACTTCACGAAGAGCCATGACGTGGTGGTGGCTGCGCAGCAACGCGATCTGGTGTTGCAACGTCTGAACGACGTAGAGGCGAGTTACCGGGAAATCCAAGTGGAGATGTCCGGCACGAAACATCGAGTTCACGAACTCGATGCGCAGCTGACGAAGTTGCCGGCGCGGAGCATCACGCAGGTTCGCACGGCGGACAATCCAGAGCTGCTGCGGGCGCTGAAGGCGAGCCTGCTGGACCTGGAATTGAAGAAGACACAGTTACTGACCAAGTTTGAGCCGAGCCATCGGCTGGTGCAGGAAGTCGAGCAGGAGATTCTTCAGGCAAAGGCTGCGATTGAGGAACAGAAGTTGAGTCCAGTGCGCGACGAAACTACGGACCTGGATACGAACCACGAGTGGGCCAAGACGGAGCTGCAAAAGGCGCAGGTTGAGATGAAGGGGCTGGAAGCCCGAGAGGCAACGACGAGCGCGCACCTGGCGGTATACCGCAGCCTGGCTCGCCAGCTGGGCGAGGATGCGATTGTGCAGGACGATCTGGCGAGCAGCGAGAAAGCGGCACAGGAGAACTACCTGCTTTATGTGAAGAAGCGAGAGGAAGCACGCATGGGCGATGCGCTGGATGAGGGCGGCATCGTCAATGTAGCGATCGCAGAGCAGCCGGTTGTGCCAGCGCTGCCGGTGTGGCCGGCGGGATTGGTGGTGCTTGTGGGCTGTGTGGCTGCGCTGACTTCGGGCACTGGGGCTGCCTTCGCGGCGGACTATATGGATCCCGCGCTGCGCACGCCGGAGGAAGTGCTGACGTGCCTGGAAATCCCGGTGTTGGCTTCGATCCCTCAAGAGACACAGCAGCGGTTGTCTGCCTAAGGAGATGAGATGAGTGCGAACGCGGACGTGTTGAGATATTCCGAAGTGATGGGATCACAGGCGCAGGAGCGGGCGCGCGAGCCGGCACAGCAGATTGAGATCCCTTGGGGGACGAGCGATTGGAATCCGGAAGACTTCGCACGCGAGCAGATTCGAGGCCTGGTGCGGCGAGTGTTCTTTGCCAGCGGAGGCCGACCGGTAACCCAGGTTGTCTTCAGTGCGGCGGAACCACACATCGAAGTTGCTGGTATCTGCGATCAGGTGGGGCAGGCTTTGGCGCTGGAGACGAGCGCTCACATTGCGGTCGTCGGCCGAGAACCGAGGGCCGGAGAAGTAGTGCGAGAACATTCCGGTGAGGCGGGGAGGGATGCGAGCCAGTCGTCCATAAAATCGTCGTCCATAAAATCGTGGTCAACGCAGACGGCAGTCAACCTGTGGCGAGTGCCTGGGTTCGGGCCCCGCGAATGGGGCGAGGGATCAGGGACGGGACGCTATTGGCTATCCTGCCTGGCGGAGCTGCGGAACGAGTTTGAGTATGCCGTAATTGAGGGGCCTGCGGCGGGGATATCGAGCGAGGCTGCGTTGTTGGGACAGCTGACAGACGGAATCATACTGGTGCTGGGGGCTCACAGCACGCGGAGAGCGACAGCGCGCAAGATCAAGGAGACGCTGGAAGCGGCACAGTCGCGAATCCTGGGAACGGTACTGAGCGAGAGAAGGTTTCCTGTCCCAGAGCGGATTTACCGGCGGCTGTAGAGCTGGGGTAAGGAAGCGAGCAGAACGCGACACTTCGCGCGGCTCGCCCAGATCCTTCGGTGCGCAAAGAACGCTTGCTCAGGATGACAAGCAAACGGCACCACTACTAAGAGCTGAAAACGCTGTGCGAATGAAAATCAGGGATGGCTGTGGGACTCAATGAGCGGTAGCTATGGGGTCCCGGCGGCAGGCGTGGTTTGGATACCAACGCAGCCGCAGCCGGTGTTAGTGGTGGCGGCACCTCCGCAGTGGTTCGCGGTGCAGACGCGATACCGGTTCGAGAAAAGAGTGGTTGCACAGCTCAACTACAAGAGCTGTGAAGTCTACCTTCCTTTGCTTACCGAAAATCACACATGGAGCGACCGGGAGAAAGTGGTGACGATTCCTCTGTTTCCGGGATATGCATTCGTGCATATTGATCAGTCTCATAATGCGCGGCAGGCGGTATTGCACACTGCGGGGCTGATTGGATTTGTGAGCTTTGGAGGGATCGTGGCGGCGGTGCCGGCGAAGCAGATTGAAGACCTGCAATTGCTGTTGCAAGAGAAAGGGCTGTTTGCCATGCATCCGTTCGTGCACACCGGACAGCGAGTGCGGATCAAGGGGGGCTGCCTGCGCGGATTGGAAGGCGTATTGATGCAACACGAAGAGGGAAAGCTGGTGATCTCGATCGAATCGATCCAGCGCTCGCTGGCGATTGAGATCAAGGGATATGAGTTGGAACTGGTCTGAAGTGTCTTCTCCTTTCTTAAATCCAGGACAGGCAAGGCCTCAGGGAACTGAGTGGGCTGCGCGGTTAATCCCCGGCGCGGGCTTCGTCGGCTTCCGAAAAAAAACGTGGCGGGAGGCTGGGGGATATGCGGCATTTTCGGCTGCGAGCGCTGCTCGGTTCCCGGACGCTGGCCGGAAAAACAGCGGGAGCGGCTTGGCCGTCCCGTTGCGCGGGCGACCAGAGAATCGAGATGACGCGAATTGGGTGCGGTCGGCGCTGGCCTTGGTGGTAGGCGTTTTACGATTGGTGGCCTTGCTGCCGACGCAATGGGCTGGAAGGGGAAGCAAGCAGCGCGGCACGCGGGCGCAGGGGCGCATGCGGAATGTGCTGATCGTGGGAGCGGGCGGACTGGGCCGTCGACTGGCGAACTACCTGGAGGAGCATCCGGAGATGGGGCGGTCAGTCTGCGGATTTCTGGATGACCGGAGGCTGGCGGGAAAAGGCGTGATGGGACGCACGAGCGACCTGGCGGAACTGGCACGCACCGCGTTTGTGGACGAGGTGATTCTGGCCGCGCCGCATGATCGGGAGTTGACTCTGCGCGTGTTGCGGACAGCCCGACAACTGCGACTGGACGTGAAGATGGCGCCGGATCTGTTTGGCTGCGAGCCGATGCGGGAAACGGAACGGATTGGGGACATGCGGCTGATTTCGCTGCACGAAGAGCGCCTGCCGGTTGCGGGATTGCTGTTGAAACGCGGGCTGGATGTGGTGGGAGCAGGGGCGGCGCTGATGCTGCTTGCGCCGGCGCTGGCGGTGCTGGCGATGGTGGTGCGTCTGGATTCTCCTGGGCCGGTGCTGTATGCGGCGCTGCGCGCGGGACGCAAGGGCAGACCATTTCGCTGCTACAAATTTCGCACCATGGTGAGGGATGCGGACGGCTTGAAAGAAAAGCTGCGAGAGCGAAATCAGAGGCAGGGACCGTTTTTCAAAATAACAGATGATCCGCGAATCACACGGGCGGGACGGCTGTTGCGGCGATACAGTCTGGACGAGCTTCCGCAGCTGTGGAATGTGCTGCGTGGGGAGATGAGCCTGGTGGGGCCGCGACCGCATCCGCTGGACGATTTTTCCGCATACACGATTGAGCACTTGCCGCGGCTGGATGTGATCCCAGGGATGACGGGACTTTGGCAGGTGACAGCGCGGCGGGATCCGTCGTTTCAGGCAGGAATGAAACTGGATATTGAGTACATCCATCGCTGGAGCCTGGGGATGGATTTGAGGATTCTGCTCAAGACAGCGGCGGTAGTGCTGCGAGGGAGCGGGGAATGACTTCGCCGGCTTCGGTGAGGACGGGATCGCCAGCTTCTTGGGCCGGGGAGGCTGCGTGGGGCGGGTTGTGGGCGGGGCTGCGTCCGCTGCAGGGGATCATGATGGCGCCAGTTGGGCTGTTTCTTGCGGCGCTCGCGGCCATGCTGCTGCGGCCCCCTGATGTGCCTTTTTACGAGATTGATCGCGTCGCATTTTTGTTGCTGGCGGTGGCGGTGATTGGGCGAGCGGTCGTGAAGCGAGAGCGGTTTGTGGTGATAGAGCGGGCGACGTGGCCGATGATCGGATTGACGTTTCTGGCGGTGGCTAGCGTTATCGCGCAACCGTTTGACAACCAAACATGGTCTTTGCTGGCGGCAAAATTTATGGTGCCGTTCGCGCTGTTTCATCTGGCGGGGCTGGTGTTTCGGGAGGAGCGGCGGTTGCGGCAGTTCGAGATTTTTTCCCTGGTGGTGCTGGCTTATCTGTGCTTCACGGCGATCGCTTTTCTGGTGGGGGCGAACTCGTTGATCTTTCCGCGCTTCATCCTGGATGAAAGTTTGGGTTATCACGTGGACCGGGCTCGGGGACCGCTGCTGCAGGCGGTGGCCAATGGGGTCTCTCTAAATCTGCTGGGAGTGCTGGCGTTGCATGCGTTTCTGCGAAGAAGAATACGCGGGCTGAAAGCTGCGCTGTTGCTGGGGTCCCTGCCGGTTGCAATTCTGGCGACGATGACACGGGCCGTCTGGCTTTCATTCGCGGTCAGTGTGGTGGCTCTGATTTTTCGCACGCACAACCGGAGACTGCGGCTTATCTGCGTCGCGGTGACCATGGTGGGGACTGTGGGGTTGCTTATCGCTCTGAGTTTCGACGATCAGCGTCGGGCACTCACCGAGCGGCTGAAGGAATCTGGGCCGGTCGAATTCCGGCAGGCGGTCTACGCGGCTGGCTGGCAGATGTTCCTGGAAAAACCTTTGGCGGGATGGGGTGTGAACCAGATGCCGGCGGAACTGGCGCGGCACGTCAGCGGATATAAGGAGAAGGAGCTGTATCCGCACAATACTTACCTGGAATTGCTGGTGGAGCATGGTCTCGTCGGGTTAGCGCTCTACGTGTGGCTTATGTGGGAAATTTTTCGGCTAGGGCGGGGACTCGTTCCTCGGAGTGAACGCGAGGGGTTTCTGAATCAGCAGTTTCATGCGTTGTGGCCGGTGTTGCTCGGCATTTATTGGGTCAATGCTGCGCTCGTGGTAATGAATTATCAGTTTGTGAACGGGCTTCTGTTCACCCTGGCGGGAATGCTGGCTGCGCAGCGGCGACGGGCTGCCAGCGATTTGGAACGAGACGCGAGTCCGTTTTCGCGGGCGGTTCGCGGGTCTGCCGCGTAGGTCTTATCTCATTCGGTTCTTGCACTTTCTTCATTTCTTCATTTCTTCATTTCTACGTTTCTACGTTTCTACATTCCTACATTCCTACATTCCTACATTCTGCGACCCCTTATTTTGAGAGATCCCCTTTTATGACTCTGGATTCTGTGTTGACGGTTGCTTATCTTGCTAATCAGTTTCCTTCGGCGGTTGAGCCTTATGTGGGCGAGGAGATCGAGGAGCTGCGGCGGCGCGGAGTTGAGGTGATTGCGGGCAGCGTTCGGCGGCCGGACGCGGCACGGAACAGATTGCCTGGTGCAGCTTGTGCGCCGGAGATTCTCTGCCTGCGTCCGGTTCGGGTGCTGATGGTTTTGCGAGCGATTGGTTTGGTCTTGCGGCGCTGGGATCGGATTGCCGGGCTGGTGAAACGGGTGGTGCTGCGAGGGAAAGAATCTCGAACACTGAGACTGAAGGCCCTGGTGCACACCTTGATGGGGGCTTATTACGCCGTGCAGTTGCGGGAACGTGGAGTTGATCACGTTCATGTGCATCATGGCTATTTCGGGTCGTGGATCGGGATGGTGGCGGCGAAGTTGCTGGGAGTGGGGTTCAGTCTGACGCTGCACGGGTCAGACCTGCTGCTCGGCGGTGCATACCTGGACACGAAACTGGAGAATTGCCGGTTTTGCTTGACGATTTCAGAGTACAACCGCCGCTACATTCTGGAACATTTTCCTCGAATCGATTCTGGAAAGATCCTTGTCTCGCGCCTGGGCGTGGAGGTGCTGGAACCGGCGGACTGCTCGCGGAGGGGCGATGGGGTCACACACCGCCCTCTCAGTCTGCTGGCTGTGGGACGGCTGCATGCGGTGAAAGATCATGCATTTCTGGTTCGGGCTTGTGCTCGACTGCGCGATTGCGGGCTCGATTTTGAACTCTTGATTGCGGGTGAAGGGCCGGAGCGGCGGCGACTGGAGATGCTGATCTGGAAAAAGCGGTTGGAAGGCCAGATCACGCTGCTTGGCCACGTTGCTCGTCCGGAGATGGATTCGCTTTACCAGCGTGCCGATGTGGTGGTGCTAACCAGCCGCAGCGAAGGGATTCCACTGGTGCTGATGGAAGCGATGACACGGGGCAGAATCGTGCTGGCACCGGCGATCACGGGGATTCCGGAGATTGTTATTCCGGGAAAAACTGGTTTTCTCTATGCACCGGGGGTACAGCAGGATCTTGCGGCAAAGATAGTGCTGCTTCAGAGGCTGATTTATGGAGAGGAGCGCAATGCAGTGAGCCGACTGGACTGGATCCAGCACGCAGCGCGGGTGCAGGTGCTCCGTAACTTCAACCGCAGGAAGAATCTGACGCTCTTTGGTGACTGGTTTCTGACACTGATCGCCGCTGGGAATTTAGCGGGCCAGAGTCTCGCAAACCCGGATCCTGCCGACCAGGATTCTACGAAACAAGATTTCATAACTCAAGATTTCACAAATCAAGATTGGAGCCCTACTCATGAGGATCTTGTTTTGCAACAAGTATAACTATCCCTTCAGCGGCACTGAGGTCTACCTGTTTGAAGCGATGGAACTTATGCGTTCCAAGGGGCATGAGGTGGCGTTGTTTTCGATGACCGATTCGCGAGGCAGCCCCACTGCGTACGATCGCTATTTTGTGCCGCACATCGATTTCAAAGAACAGGGTGGGTGGTTTCACAAAGCTGCGTTGGCGGCGCGGGCGATTTATTCCCGCGAGGCACGGCGCCGGATTCGGGCGATGATCGCGGACTTCCGGCCGGATGTGGCTCACGTGCGGAATATCTATCACCATCTCTCGCCCTCGATCTTGTGGGAATTGAAGCGGCAAAAGGTTCCGGTTGTGTATCACCTGAACGACTTCAAGGTGCTGTGTGCGAGCTACAACCTGGTGTTGCGTGGAGAGGCCTGCGAGGCGTGCAAGGGGGGAAAGTTCTGGCATGCGCTGAAAGAGAAATGTTATCCGGGATGGGGCGCGCGGGTGACGCTGGTTGCGGAAGCTTACTTCCACAAGTGGGTAGGCACGTACCGGAAATGCGTGGACTGCTTTCTTGCGCCCAGCAAATTTGTGAGGGACAAGTTTGTCGAGCAGGGTTGGGATCCGAAGAAGTTCGAGGTTCTTCCTCATTTCCAGCCGGTTAAGGCGGTAAGGGAACGCAGCGTTGAAAACGCTCCACTGCTTTATTTCGGACGGTTGTCGCCGGAAAAAGGTGTCGACGATCTGTTGCACGCCATGCAACGCTTGCCAAGTCTTCGCCTGATGGTAGCGGGGGACGGACCGGAGCGCCACAGGTTGGAGCAGCTGGCTGCGGGGCTGGGCTTGGCCAATGTCGAGTTCGCCGGCCAGATTCGGGGAGCGGAACTGGAGCGTGCGATTGCCGGCTCACGGTTCACCGTGCTGCCCTCCCATGCGTACGAAACGCTGGGCAAGACGATTCTTGAATCCTACGCGGAGGGGCGAGCCGTCGTGGCCACGGACTTGGGATCGCGGCGGGAATTAGTGCAGGCGGGCAAGACGGGAATCTTGTACAAGACTGGAAATGTGGAGGAGTTGGTATCGGCGATCCAGTTTCTGAGCTCACAGCCGGAACTGGCGGACAAGATGGGGCAGGAAGGACGGGAGCAGGTACGGCAGAAATACACGCCGGAGGCTCACTATCAGTCGTTGATTGGTTTATATGAGCGCCTGGCTAGCGGAAAGAAGGAATCGCCTGACGCGCCAAAAGGCGGAAGAACTCGAACGAAAGCGCTCGCGACGACGGCGGCTCGAGGGAGCTTTGTCCCGTTACAGCGGCTGCTGGTGATCCCAGCTTTGCCCGATTCTGTGGACGATCACCCGGCCGCGTTCCGGAAACGGGTGCTCCGGGTGGCATTCATTGGCGGGCGAGGTGTCGTTTCAAAATACAGCGGCATTGAGACTTACTACGAAGAGATCGGGAAAAGATTGACTGGCATGGGACACCATGTGACGGCGTATTGCCGGACCTACTTCACTCCGCCGGGGAAACAGCACAACGGGATGGAGGTGGTGCGGCTGCCAACGATTCGGTCGAAGCATCTGGAAACGCTGGTGCATACGTTTCTGAGCACGCTGCACGTTCTGATTCAGCCTTGTGATGTGGTGCATTACCACGCGCTGGGGCCGGCGCTGTTTGCGTTTATTCCGCGGCTGGCTGGAAAGAAAACGGTGGTCACGGTGCAGGGTCTGGATTGGGAACGCAAGAAATGGGGGCGCATCGCTTCGGCAATTTTGCGATTGGGAGAGCGGGCGGCGGTGAGCTTTCCAACTCAGACGATGGTCGTCTCCAAGACGTTGCAGAACCACTACCGGCGGAGTTCGGGAGCGGAGACTTCTTATGTACCGAATGGCGGCGTGCTGCGCGAGTGGCGAGTTCCGGACAAGATTCTTGATTGGGGGCTGGAGCCGGGGAGATACATCCTGTTTCTGGGGAGGTTTTCTCCAGAAAAGGGTTGCCATCTACTGGTGGAGGCGTATGAGAAGTTGGAGACAGACGTAAAGCTGGTGATGGCGGGGGCGTCGAGCTATTGCGACGATTACTCGCGCCGTCTGCGGGCCCACGCGGGTGAGCGGATCAAGATGCTGGACTGGGTTTCGGGTGAAGCGCTCGACGAGTTGCTGACCAATGCCATGATGTTCGTCTTGCCGTCTGACCTGGAAGGCTTGTCGCTGGCGCTGCTGGATGCGATGGGCGCTGGGCTGTGCGTGCTCACGAGCGACGTCGCGGAAAATCGGGAGGCGGTGGACGACGCCGGATTCACTTTCCGGCGCGGCGATTTGGCGGATCTGGCGGACCGGCTGCGATTCCTGATTGCCAATCCGGCGGTGCGCGAGGCTGCGGGCCAGGCCGCGAAACGCCGCGTCCGCGAACATTATCAGTGGGGGCAGATTGCGGCCGAGATCGAGCGGGTCTATTTCGAAATGATGGGCTGGGAGCTGGCGGAGACTTCGGCGCGAAGGCCGATTGGGCGCGTGGCTGCCGCTGCGCCGGCTGCGGCGCGGAGGGTGGGATAAGGGGCGTGGTGAGCATTACGCGGCGAAACGTTTAGCGCGATAAAATCCGAATGCACCAACAAGAGGACGGGGTGAATCCCGTCCTTTTTGTTTACAATTGAGGTTCATTCGCGGCAACGGTGGCGGTCGCGCAGATTGAGTTCGGGAAAAGTTTCGACGATATGGAAAATACGATTCTGGTCACTGGTGGGGCAGGTTTTATCGGATCCAATTTCATCCTGCAGCGGATGGAAAGGGATACGGCCGCCGTCGTGAATCTGGATAAACTCACCTACGCGGGGAATCTGCATAACCTGGCAACCATCGCCAAAGAGCGGCGGTACGAGTTTGTGCATGGCGATATTGCGGACCGGAGCCTGGTGCGCGGGCTGCTGGACCGCCGTAAGCCGCGGAGCATTGTGCATTTTGCCGCCGAGAGCCATGTGGATCGGTCGATCCGCGGGCCGGATGATTTCATCCGCACGAATGTGGATGGAACTTTCGCGCTGCTGGAAGAGGTGCGGGCCTATTGGGGAGGGTTGGGCGAGAAGGAGAAAATCGACTTCCGATTTCTGCACGTTTCGACAGACGAGGTGTATGGTTCGCTGAGGCCCGAGGATGCGGCATTCTGTGAGACAACTGCGTATGCACCGAATAGTCCGTACGCGGCGTCGAAGGCGGCTTCGGACCATTTTGTGCGTGCTTATCATCACACCTTCGGAATGCCGATGCTCACGACGAACTGCTCGAATAATTATGGGCGATTCCAGTTCCCGGAGAAATTGATACCGCTTGTGATCCTGAACGCGCACGCGGGAAAAGCGCTGCCGGTTTACGGAGACGGGCAAAACGTTCGCGACTGGCTTTATGTGGGAGATCACTGCGAAGCGATCGCGCAAGTTCTGAGCCGAGGGCGAGTGGGACAGACATACAACGTTGGCGGCTGGAATGAAAAGCGGAACATCGAGATCGTGGAGGCGATCTGCGACCTTGTGGATGAGATGGCAGGGAGCCGCGGAGCGCCGCGCCGTGAGCTGATTGCATTTGTGAAGGACCGTCCGGGACATGACCGGCGTTACGCGATGGATGCAACCAAGATCGAGCGGGAACTGGGATGGCGTCCGGTGGAAACATTTGAGAGCGGGATTCGGAAGACGGTGCAGTGGTATTTGGAGCATGAAGAGTGGGTCCGCGATGTGACTAGCGGCGGATACCGCCAGTGGATTGAAACGCACTACTCTGCTTGAGGCAGAGCCGTTGAATTGCTGCAGACGTTCAGAAGAAGAATCGACTTATGACGCAAGCCTCGAAGACGGGCTATAAGGGAATCATTCTGGCGGGAGGATCGGGGACGCGCTTGTATCCCGTGACTCACGCTATGGGGAAGAGCCTGCTTCCGGTTTATAACAAGCCGATGATTTATTACCCGCTGTGCACGCTGATGCTGGCGGGGATTCGCGAGATCCTTCTGATTACTACTCCGGAGGACGTGAGCAAGTTTCAGGCGCTGCTGGGGGATGGAAGTCAGTTTGGCATTCATCTGCAATATAAGGTGCAGCCCAAGCCGGAAGGAATCGCCCAGGCGTTTCTGGTGGGGGAAGAATTTCTTGGAGGCAGTGCCTGCGCGCTGGTGCTGGGCGACAATATTTTTTATGGGCACGATTTTGCTAAGGATCTGCGGGAAGCCGCGAGCAAGAAGCGAGGCGCGCGTGTGTTTGCTTATCGGGTGCACGATCCTGAACGATATGGGGTTGTGGAATTCGATCGGGCGGGGCTGGCCCTGAGCATCGAGGAAAAGCCCAAGCATCCGAAGTCACGTTACGCTGTGACCGGACTCTATTTCTACGATGATCAGGTGGTGAAGATCGCGAAGTCGCTGAAACCCAGCGCGCGAGGCGAGTTGGAGATCACCGACGTGAACAAGGTATACCTGGAAGGCGGGCAATTAGAAGTGGTGGTCATGGGACGCGGCATGGCCTGGCTGGACACGGGCACCCACGAGTCATTGATGGATGCGGCGCTCTACATTCAGGCGATCGAGAAGAGGCAAGGGCTGATGGTGGCTTGTCCGGAAGAGATTGCGTTGCGCTCGGGTTACGTCACGGCGGAGCAGGTGGAAAGAGTCGGCAACTCGATGAAGAACAATAGTTACGGCGCTTACCTGCTGCAACTTTTGCGGGAGAAGATATTCTGATGGATGTTCAGGCGACTGGCTCCGCGGTGGATGGACTTAAGAAAATCCCGACTGCGCTGCCCGAAGTGTTCATCCTCGAGCCCCGGGTGTTTGGGGACGAACGCGGGTTTTTCTTTGAAAGCTACAACCAGCGCATCATGGCGGAGGTGGGAATCGTTGAGAGATTTGTGCAGGACAATCATTCATCCTCATCTCGCAACGTTGTGCGGGGATTGCATTATCAGCTAAAGCATCCTCAGGGAAAACTGGTGAGAGTGGCCGAGGGGGAAATTCTGGATGTGGCGGTGGACATGCGCCGAAGTTCCGCGAGCTTCGGCCGATGGGAAGCGGTGCGTTTGTCGAGCGAGAACAAGCGCATGTTATGGATCCCGGCGGGTTTCGCGCACGGATTCCGGGTGCTCTCAGAAAAGGCTCAGGTGCTTTATAAGGCGACCGATTTCTACGCACCTGAACACGAACGGACGGTCATCTGGAACGATGCGTCACTCAAGATCAACTGGGAACTGGACGGCGAACCAATTGTGTCGGCGAAAGACCAGCGGGGCATGGCGTTCCGGGACGCTCCGAGTTTCGACTAAATTCCAATGCGAGCTATAGTTTTTGGCGCGTCCGGCCTGCTGGGTAAGGCGCTCATGCGCGAGTGGGCCGGAGATGTGGTGACTGGGCTAAGCTCGGGCGATGCGGACATTCGCGACGCGAAGCGAGTGCGGCAGGTGGTCGAGCAAGCGCGTCCGGATTGGGTAGTCCTGGCTGCGGCTTACACCGATGTGGATGGATGCGAAAGCAATCAGGATCTGGCTTTCGCGGTGAACCGGGATGGACCGGTGAACGTGGCAACGGCGGCGAAGGAAGTGGGAGCACGGCTGTTGTTCCTCAGCTCGGATTATGTCTTCGACGGGAAGAAATCCACTCCCTATGAAGTTGACGATGCGCGGAATCCGCGGGGCGTGTACGGGCGAACCAAGGCTGAAGCGGAGATCAGGCTGCTGGAACTGATGCCGGATTGCTGCATCGCGAGAACGTCGTGGCTGTTTGGAATTGATGGAAAATGTTTTCCGGATACGATTTTGAAGTTGGCGGCGAACCGTCCAGCGCTCGATGTTGTGAACGATCAGCGTGGTTGCCCGACTTATACGGTGGATCTGGCTCGGGCGATTGTTCAATTGTGCCGGAAGAATGCGCAAGGAATTGTGCATGTGACCGATGAAGGCGATTGCACGTGGTTTGAGTTTGCGACGGAGATCGTCAGCGGTGCGGGACTTGCAACAATCGTGCGGCCGGTGAGCAGCCAGCAGATGGCTCGGCCTGCGCCTCGACCCGCGTATTCTGTTTTGTCGGCGACGACCCTGCGGGCTCTCGGAATTGAAATGCCTTCCTGGCGTGACGCTCTGTCACGCTACCTGCAAGCGCGACCGAAACCGATAGGCTAGCGCTGAGATTGCCTCGCCTCCGGCAGCCCTGCTAGGATTGCCGAGGCCCGCCTGGGGATCTCGTGAAATTAATCCAGAATTATATTGATGGCCGCTTTGTGCGCGGGAAGAGTGAGTTTGCGGATGTGAATCCCGCGGACGGGACGGTGATTGCGCAGGTTACGGAAGCTAGCGAGGCGCAGGTCGACGAAACCGTGCACGCGGCTCGGCGGGCGTTGGGCGGAGAGTGGGGCGGGCTCGGAGTTCGCGAGCGGGCGGCGCGGTTGCACCGGGTCGCCGACGCGATTGAGAAGCGCTTTGACAGCTTCGTCGAGGCGGAAGTTGCGGACACAGGCAAGCCGGTCTCCCTGACATCAAAGCTCGATGTTCCTCGCGCGGCGGCGAATTTCCGGGTGTTTGCCGACCTGGTAAAAGTGTCTGGGTTGGAATCGTTTCAGACGGAAACGCCTGACGGCGCAGGTGCTTTGAACTATGCCGTCCGCAAGCCTCTGGGCGTTGTCGGAGTGATTACGCCATGGAACCTTCCGTTGCTGTTGCTGACCTGGAAAGTCGCGCCGGCGCTGGCTTGCGGGAATGCAGTGGTGGTGAAGCCTTCCGAAGAAACTCCAGCTACCGCTACGCTTCTTGCCGAAGCGATGCAGGAAGCGGGAATTCCGCACGGCGTTTATAACGTGGTGCACGGCTTCGGGCCGGGATCCGCGGGAGAATTCCTGACACAACACTCTGACGTGAACGCAATCACATTTACCGGGGAATCAAGAACCGGGGCTGCGATCATGAAGTCGGTAGCAGCCACCGTGAAGCCGGTTTCGTTTGAGCTGGGCGGAAAGAATGCGGCCATCGTATTCGCGGATTGCAATTTTGAAGAAGCAGTGGACGGGTTGGCTGAGGCAGTGTTCCTTAATACCGGACAGATCTGTTTGTGCGCTGAGCGGGTTTATGTGGAGCGGAGCATTTTCGAAAGGTTCGTGGATGCACTGAAAAGGAAAGCGGAGACCCTGCATTCCGGCTGGCCGAGCGACAAGAAGACTGACCTGGGACCGCTGATTTCGGCGCAACATCGGGAGAAGGTGCTCTCCTATTATCGGCTGGCTGAGGAAGAAGGTGCGACGATTGTAACGGGCGGGGGAGTTCCAAGGTTTGGCGACAATCGCGACAACGGCTTCTACGTGCAACCAACCATCTATACTGGACTACCTGAATCGGCCCGGTGCGTGAAAGAAGAAATCTTCGGGCCGGTTTGCCACATCACTCCGTTCGATTCGGAAGAGCGAGCCGTCGCAATGGCCAATGAAACGAAGTATGGACTGGCGGCTTCGATATGGACGAGCAACCTGAAGCGCGGTCATCTCGTGGCGCAGCAAATGAATGTGGGCATCACATGGGTGAATTGCTGGTTCCTGCGTGATCTGCGGACACCGTTTGGTGGAGCGGGACTTTCCGGTATTGGCCGGGAAGGCGGGATGCATTCGCTGAATTTCTACTCCGAACTGAACAACATCTGCGTTCGGCTGTGATCTTTGCACTGGCGCACAAATACGAATAATGAACACGAGCGGGATGCAGAGCAAAGTCGTTGAGGGGAAAGCGACACCGCGCGGCAAGTATCCGCACGTGAAGCGGGCTGGGGACTTTCTGTTTGTTTCCGGAACCAGCGCGCGCCGCGCCGACGACACGATTGCCGGCGCCGAAGCCGGCGCAACCGGCACAACCGTGCTCGACATCCGCGTGCAGACTCGAGCGGTGATCGAGAATATCCGCGACATTCTGCAGAGTGCCGGAGCGCAATTGCGAGATGTGGTGGAGATATCCACGTATCTGGTGAGCATGAGCGATTTCGCGGGATACAACGAGGTGTATGGCGAGTTCTTCGGGTACGATGGTCCGGCGAGAACGACGGTGGCCGTGCATCAGTTGCCGCATCCGCATTTGCTGATTGAGATCAGGGCCATGGCTTACAAACCGCTAGAATAGGAGGCGCGATGGCATCCATCAAGAATCTAAAGGCTTTTAATTTTCAGGCGTGGATTGAAGAGAACAAAGAAAAGCTCAAGCCCCCGGTGGGAAACGCGCAGGTGTGGGAAGACGGCGAGATGATGGTGACCGTGGTGGGCGGGCCCAACCAGCGGCGTGACTATCACGACGATCCAACGGAGGAATTCTTTTATCAGTTGAAAGGCAATATTTCTCTCCGGCTGATGGAGGCGCCGGGTAAGCCGCCACTGGAAGTGCCGATCAAGGAAGGCGACATCTTTCTTTTGCCCAAGCACGTGCGTCATTCACCGCAGCGGCCGGCCGATACCATCGGGGTGGTGGTGGAAGTGCCGCGCCCCGAGGGATCTCTGGATGCATTCGAGTGGTACTGCCCGAACTGCCACCAGTTGATTTATCGAGCGGAAGTGAAGCTGAAAAGCATCGTCAAAGACCTGCCGCCTGTGTTTGAACAGTTTTATTCGAACGAGAGCCGGCGCAAGTGCAAGCATTGCGGCACGATTCATCCGGGCAAATGAAGCATGCCAGTCATCGACATTCATAATCATTTTTTCCCCAGCTCATGGCCCGACCTGGCGGCGCGCTACGGCACGCCGAACTGGCCGTGGATCAAACACACGGAGCCAGGGCAAGCGGACATTATGGTGGGAGATCGATTCTTCCGGCACATTTCTTCGGCGTGTTGGGATCCGGAGGTGCGGCTGCGGGAAATGGATCGTGACGGCATTGATGTGCAGGTCATGTCGGCCACGCCGGTGCTGTTCGCATATGAACGTCCGGTGGAACATGCGCTGGATTGCGCGCGGTTATTTAACGATGCGGCACTGGAGCTTTGCAGCCGGGGAAAAGGCCGGTTGAAAACGCTTTGCCAGGTGCCGCTGCAGGATATTGACGCAGCTTGCAAGGAGCTTAGCCGATGCATGCGGGCTGGGCACCTGGGCGTGCAGATTGGCAACCACATTGGAGCCAGGAATCTGGATGATCCGGGGATGGTGACTTTTCTACAGCACTGCGCGGATGAAGGCGCGGCCGTGCTCGTGCATCCCTGGGAGATGTTGGGGCAAGACCGCATGCCGAAATACATGATGCCGTGGACGGTTGGGATGCCGGCGGAGACACAACTGTCAGTGGTGGCGATGATTCTGAGTGGAGCGTTTGACCGGCTGCCGAGTTCGCTCCGCATTTGTTTCGCACATGGCGGCGGGAGTTTTGCGTTCCTGCTGGGACGGCTGGAAAACGCGTGGCATCATCATCCGGTGGCGCGGGGTGAGTGTGAACATCCACCCAGCTACTATCTCAATCGCTTTTACGTCGACTCGGCGGTGTTTGATCAACGGTCGTTGCAGTTTTTAGTGGGGACGATGGGAGCGGATCGAGTGATGTTGGGATCGGATTATCCTTTTCCGCTGGGAGAGGAACGTGTTGGATCGCTCATCCGCCAAAGTAATTCGCCGCAGGATGCGAAGACCAAGCTTCTGGGCGGAAATGCGGTTGGATTTCTGGGGCTTAAGGACGAAGCGAGAGAGGCTGCGAACGAGAAGCCCGGCGCGGCTGCGGGGCTATCGCCGCGTGCGCCCGAACCTGGACAGCTGACTTACAGCTCGTACTTGAAGGTTCCGGAGCTGCTGGAGTTGCAGCGACCGCAATCTGTGCCGCAGCACCACGATGAGTTGCTGTTCATTCTTGTGCATCAGACGTACGAGCTTTGGTTCAAGGAATTGCTGCACGATCTGGATGCTGTGGTGGCTAATTTGCAGAAGGCAGGTGCGAAACCACAATCGCACGATGAGGTCTATGAGGCGGCGCGGTTGCTGCGCCGCTGTACGGAGATTACGCGGGTGTTGGTGGAGCAGTTCACGATTCTGGAGACGATGCTGCCCACGCATTTTCTGGCTTTTCGCGGGCTGCTGGAGCCGGCCAGTGGATTTCAGTCGGAGCAGTTTCGCGAGATTGAATTTCTATGCGGGTTGAAGGATGAAAAGATGCTTCGCTATCACCGGCCCACGGCGGAGGCTTACGCGAGCCTGAAGCGCCGGTTGGAGGAGCCCTCGCTGCGTGACGTATTCTTTGGAGCTTTGGAGGCGATGGGGAAACTGCCGCCGGCCGCCGAGGGCGCGACGGAACGGGAGCGATTCGAAGCGCGAGCGCGCGCGGTCCACGAACTCTACAAGGATGAACACCATCATCGCGACTGGATTGATGTTTGCGAACGGTTGACGGAGTTTGACGAGCTGGTGGTGAGCTGGCGGTTGCGTCACATTCAACTGGTTGAGCGAATTATCGGGATCCGAATGGGAACGGGGGGGAGCACAGGCGCGTCTTACCTGAAGCTCACACTGGACAAGAAATTCTTTCCAGAATTGTGGGAGGCAAGGACTTTGTTGACCGAGTGAGTGGTTCTCTCTTCTCACCGTTTCTTCTCAGTGTTATCTTCGCGAAGTTGGTCGGCGCATTTCTCAGATGAAGGCCACACCTGACAAAATCACACTGATCGGCGCCGGACTGAACGGTCCCCTGCTGGCTATTCTTCTGATGCAGAGGGGGTTCGCAGTTGAGATTTATGAGCGGCGACCCGATATGCGGAAGGTGCGAATCAGTGCGGGACGATCGATCAATCTTGCGCTCTCGACCCGCGGCATTCACGCCCTGCAACAGGCTGGTCTGTGGGAGCGGATGCGGAGCATCATCATTCCGATGAAGGGACGAATGATGCATTCGCTTGCGGGAGAACTTACCTTTCAACCCTACGGGAAAAATGAGGCGGAGGTCATCAACTCGATTTCACGGGCAGAGCTGAATATCGCGCTTATCAATGCGGCGGAGAAACAGGGTGCGACCATTCACTTTAATCAGCGCTGCACGGGGTATGACCTGAAGACCGGCGCGATGCGAGTGCGCGACGAGGAAACGGGTGAGGATACGACGCGGGAGACGGGAGTTGTGATCGGGTGCGATGGATCGGTGTCGTCAATTCGGGCGGAGATGCTCAAGCTAAGTCGATTCAACTTTTCGCAACAATATCTCGACTATGGCTACAAGGAGCTGACGATTCCTGCCGGGGCCGACGGAAAACATCTTTTAGAGACTCACGCGCTGCACATCTGGCCGCGGGGCAATCATATGCTGATTGCGTTGCCCAACATTGATGGCACGTTTGCATGCATTTTATTTCTGCCGTTTGAGGGAGCGGACGGCTTTGCCGGCCTGACAACGCGGGCCCAGGTGATCCAGTTTTTTGAGTCGCGCTTCCCAGATGCGGCTCCGTTGATGCCGCAGGTGGCTGAGAACTACTTCGCAAATCCGACTGGGGCGATGGTTACCATCAAGTGCTCGCCGTGGCATGTGGAAGGCAGAGCGCTGCTTCTGGGGGATGCGGTTCATGCCATCGTTCCTTTCTTCGGGCAGGGGATTAACTGCGGATTCGAAGACTGTACTTGTCTGGTGGAATTGCTTGACCGGCATGGCGCGGACTGGCAGCGCGTTTTTGCCGAGTTCGAGAAGGAGCGTAAGGTGAATACTGACGCCATCGCGGATCTGGCCGTCGAGAATTTTACGGAGATGAGAGATCGGGTCGCGGACTCGCGGTTCCTGTTTCGAAAGAAGGTGGAACTCGCCCTGGAAGCGAAATATCCCCAACTCTTCGTGCCGAAGTATGCCATGGTGACCTTTCATCGGATTCCTTATTCAGTTGCTCAGGCTCGGGGCGTGGTTCAGGACCGGATGCTTGCAGAACTCTGTGAGTCGATCGAGCGGGTAGAGGATCTTGACTGGGGAAAAGCGGATCGACTGATTCGCCGCGACCTCACGCCTCTGGAGATGCGGCAGTGACCGACACTCCGGTTCAACCCGAGTTTCGGCCAGAGTTTCAAGCGGGCCAGGATTTTGCGATTGCGATGGATGAGCGCGATCCGCTGAAGGAATTCCGCGGGCGCTTCTTCTTACCGAAGATCGAGGGGCGTGATTGCGTTTACCTCTGTGGCCACTCGTTGGGTCTGCAGCCCAGAACCGCCGAGGCATATATTGAGCAGGAATTGGAGGACTGGGCGCGGCTTGGCGTGGAGGGCCACTTTCGGGCGAAGGACCCGTGGATGCCCTATCACCGGCTGCTTACAGAGCAGACAGCGGAATTGGTGGGAGCGCAACCCCTCGAGGTTGTGGTGATGAATTCGCTGACCGTGAATCTTCACCTGATGATGGTTTCGTTTTACCGTCCGACGCGGGAGAGAAATAAAATTGTTGTGGAGCTGGGGGCTTTCCCCTCCGATCAGTACGCCGTGCAGTCGCAGATTCGTTTCCATGGTTTTGACCCTACGACTTCGCTGATCGAGTTAACTCCGCGGTCAGGCGAATCCTGCCTTCGCGACGAAGACATTGACTCATTGATCGAACGCGCTGGGGATGAAATCGCACTGATCATGCTCGGAGGAGTGAATTACGGGACCGGGCAAGCATTTGACATGGCGCGCATCACGCGACTGGGCCACGCGCGAGGCTGCTTGGTCGGCTTTGATCTGGCGCACGCTGCCGGCAATTTGCATTTGAAACTTCATGAGTGGGGCCCAGACTTTGCGGTGTGGTGCAGTTACAAATATCTGAATGGCGGTCCGGGTTGCGTTGCAGGGTGTTTTGTTCATGAACGGCATGGCCAGGCGTGGGATCTGCCGCGCTTTGCGGGATGGTGGGGCCATGACGAAAAATCGCGATTCGAGATGGGGCCTGACTTCCGGGCGATGCCTGGCGCCGATGGGTGGCAGTTGAGCAATCCGTCAATTGTCAGTTTGGCCGTCCTGCGAGCTTCGATGGCCATTTTTCACGACGCGGGGATCGAGCGTTTGCGGGCCAAGAGCGTGTCACTGACCGGCTATCTAGAGTTTTTGCTGAAACAGCTTCTGATGAACGGGAAGGTCTTGGAAAAATTTTCGATCATCACCCCGGCTGAAAGTAACCGGCGCGGCGCGCAGATTTCCATCCGAGTGCCCAAGGCTGGGCGGGCGTTGTGTGAAGGGCTGGCCCGGGAAGGCATCGTCGGCGATTGGCGCGAGCCCGACACTTTCCGAGTTGCGCCGGTGCCCCTCTACAACTCTTATCAGGATGTTTTTCGGTTTGTCGGGCGATTCGCCGCTGCAATCAGTTAGAAAAGCCTGGGGCACGTTTTGACCATGTGTGCGATTACTTCGGTAACGTCCGCGGGATCCCAGCTTGACCATACACTGTCAGCGTGGGTCTCACTTCTGTGCGACAACCCGGCAAGTGGACGGGAATCGTGTGCGCGTTGGTGTGCGTACACGTGGTGGTGTCTCTGCTGGTCCCACGCAGTACTGAACTGACCGCTTTCGGGGATCTCACGCAATCTTTTCTGCTTTTTTGCGGAACGCTGTTCATCGTCTCGAACCTCAGAACCAGCTATAAAAAGGCTCAGCTTTTCTGGGCGCTCATGGCGCTTGGTTACGGGATGTGGCTGTGCACGCAGGTTCTGTGGACCTACTTCGAGGTGTTTCTGCGCCAGGAGGTGCCGAACCCATTTGTCGGAGACGTAGTTCTGTTCCTGCACGTGGTTCCCATGATGGCGGCCCTGGTGGTGCAACCACACGTTCAACGCAGCGACCATTCTTTGCGGCTCGTTTCCCTCGACTTCTTCCTGCTGCTCACATGGTGGCTCTATCTTTATCTGTTTATTGTGATCCCGTGGCAATATGTTTCTCCGAATGAAGGTGCGTATGGTCGCAGCTTCGATCTGCTCTACGCATGTGAACAGATCGTTCTGATTGCAGGGGTAGGCCTGGTTTGGAGGCGCAGTCACGGATCCTGGCGCCTAATTTACAGGCAATTTTTCATTGCTGCTTTGTTCTATGGCGTGAGCTCCATTCTGGCTGGCGTGGCGATCGACTTTCACCAGTACTACACGGGCAGTCTGTACGACATACCGCTGGTAGCTGCGATGGCGTGGTTCGCATCGGTGGGGTTCATCGCGCGCGGATCGTCGTCCGACCAGCCCACTGAACAGGAACCACGCCACAGCCACAGCATGTGGACGGCGCGGTTGGCGATGATCGCAGTTTTTTCTACGCCGCTGATGGTGGCATGGGCGGAGTTTGGGGCAGGAGCTCCGGCGCGGGTGCGCTCCTACAGGCTGTTCTTGACCGTGGCGGCGATGGTCTTCATGGGTGCGTTGGTCTTCGTTAAACAACACTGCATGGATCGCGAGTTGCTCCACTTGCTGCGTCTGTCGCGGGAGAATCTGGATGAGACGTGCAAGCTGAAGGACGAGTTGGAGAGCAAAGAACAGTCGCTGCGCTGGCACAGTCTGGAACTGCAGCGCAAGAATCTCGAGCTTCAGGAAATCTCATTTACCGACCCGCTGACTGGCGTGTGGAACCGGCGCTATCTGGAAGAGATTCTTACTGCAGAGGCCGGGCAGGTGCTGCGAAATTATGAGCGGGCGCGGGGCAGCGACATTCGCAAGCTGGATCATCGCGATCTGATCTTCATCATGGTTGATATGGACTTCTTCAAGGAAGTGAACGATCTTTATGGTCATCCGGCAGGCGATCGCTTGCTACAGCGCGTGGCCGAGCGTTTGACCGGGGTGGTTCGCAAGTCGGATGTTCTGGTTCGGTGGGGAGGAGAAGAATTCCTGATCATGTCGCGTTCGGCGGATCCCTCCGGTACGCCGGCTTTCTGCGAACGAGTGCTGGAGGTTATGGCATCAGAAGCGTTTGATCTTGGGCACGGGGTTCGAGTGCGGAAGACATGTTCCGTGGGATGGGCTCCTTTTCCTTGGAGCCGCGGAGCCTACGAGGCGGTTTGCGCGGAAGAGATCATCGAACTCGCGGACACCGCGCTCTACCGGGCGAAGGCTGGGGGGCGAAATCAGGGAGTGGGGATTCTGCCGGGCGATGGCGCGGCTGCGACTCCCGAGGCGATCACGCTGCAGGCGCTGCAAAATGACAAAGGCGTTTTGACGCGTACTGTGAGAGTGCAGAATCCCGGCGGTAGAGCCCAGGCTGTCGCCGAAGATATGATGTCCAGCGAAAAGCGAGAAGCCTGAATTCTCCTCACTGTGATTCCTGTCTAGAAAATTGCTTTGTCTGCTTTGAAACCTGCGAATCTACGGTAGTGTTGGGTTTAGCTTACGCGTTGGGCCGGTGGAGAGGGAGATCCTTCGCTGCGCCTGAAAAACGGCTTCGCTCAGGATGACAGTCGTCGTGGAATAGTCAAGCTGCACCACTACCCAATCTCCATGCGGCTTGACCTCGGACGCCGCGTTGAATACAGTGAGAAGCCACGCCGCGGGGATACCAGCTTGGGCCGGCTTAGGCGCGGCGGCAAGTCAGGAATAAAACTGAGCTGCATCCTGTGAGATACCTTCTGTGAGGTACATGCAACGATGAATGCGAAAGCTCCTTCCCGCAAGACCGGTCTGCGCCAGAAGTCGCAGCTCATGTCGGCATCAGAAATCGAGCGCACGCTGGTGCGACTGGCGTACGAGATTGTGGAGAAAAACGGCGGTGTCGAGGGTTTGGGATTAGTTGGGATTCGGCGGCGGGGCGTCCCGATCGCGGAGCGACTGGGCAAGATCATCGCGCGAATCGAGAATGCCGAAGTTCCGGTCGGCACCCTGGACATCACGTTCTATCGCGATGACCTTTCAACGCTTGGGCCGAAGCCGGTGGTGCAGGAAAGAGAAATCGGCTTTTCGATTGAGGACAGGAATATTGTGCTGGTGGACGATGTTCTTTTCACTGGGCGCACGACGCGGGCCGCGCTGGACGCGCTGTTCTCGCACGGCCGGCCGCGACGGGTGCAGCTGTGCGTGCTAATTGACCGCGGGCATCGCGAATTGCCGGTGGAAGCCAGCTTTGTCGGCCGCAATATTCAGACCACCATGAACGAAGTGATCGAGGTGAAGTTGGCCGAGATTGATAATGCGGAGAAGGTTCTGCTGATGGAGAAGTAGTGGCAGGGACGTGCGCGAAAAAATAATAAGGACGGCGGTGAATCCGCCGTCCTTATTTATTTGATGCGGGCTTCCTACGCCAATTTGGTGCAGATCGCCTTGGTCTGAGTGTAATTGTTCAGGACATCATGTCCCATCTCGCGACCCCATCCGGACTGTTTGTATCCGCCGAAGGGCAGGGCCGCGTCGAAGATGTTGTAGCAGTTGATCCAGACCGTACCGGCGCGCAGAAGTTCGGCGGTGCGGTGGGCCTTGCTGATATCTCGGGTCCAGACGGCAGCAGCCAGGCCGTATTCGCTGTTGTTGGCACGCGGCAGAAGCTCCTCGGGATTGTCGAACGGCATCGCCGTTACCACTGGTCCGAAGATTTCTTCCCGCACCACCTTCATATCTTCGCGCGTGTTCACAAGCACAGTAGGCTCCACGAAATAGCCTTTGTCGCCCTTCTTGTGGCCGCCTGTAACAGCTTTGGCGCCTTCGGAGAAACCCGCTTCGAGATAGCCGCAGACACGGCTTAGTTGTTCTTCGGAGACGAGCGGTCCCATGCTGGTCTCAGGATCGAGGCCCGAGCCGACGTTTATCTTCTTAGCGTAATCGGCGACACCTTCGACGACGCGATCGAAGATCGGCTTCTCAATGTAGAGACGCGATCCGGCGCAGCAACACTGGCCGTGATTGAAAAAGATCGCGCTCGCGGCTCCGGGGATGGCAGAGTCGAGATCAGCGTCCTTGAAAACGACATTGGGAGACTTGCCGCCAAGCTCGAGCGATACCTTCTTCAAGTTGCCGGTCGCAGCGTGGACGATCAGCTTGCCAACTTCAGTGGAACCCGTGAAAGCAATTTTGTCGACGTCGGGATGAGCTGCGAGTGCCGCGCCCGCGGTCTCGCCATAGCCTGGCACGATGTTCACCACGCCTTCGGGGAAGCCAGCTTCCATAACCAGTTCGCCGAGACGGAGCGCCGAGAGCGGCGTTTGCTCTGCGGGCTTCAACACAACGGTGCAACCGGCGGCCAGCGCTGGTCCCAGCTTCCACGCTGCCATCAGCAGGGGGAAATTCCAGGGAATGATCTGCCCGGCAACTCCGACGGGCTCGCGTAAGGTGTAGGCAAGGTATTTCGCTCCGGGCGTGTATGGAACGGAGATGGGAATCGTATTGCCTTCGATCTTCGTAGTCCAGCCGGCCATGTAGCGGAACAGGTCCACAGCCAGCGGAACATCGGCGGCCCTGGCAATGGTGAGCGGCTTGCCGTTGTCGAGGCTTTCAAGATAGGCGAATTCTTCAGTGTGCGCTTCGAGTAAATCGGCGAGCTTCCAGATGAGGCGTCCGCGTTCGGATGCGGTCAACCGGCGCCAGGGGCCGTGGTCGAAGGCTTTACGAGCGGCCTTCACACCCTGTTCGATGTCTTCACGATCGCCTTCCGCCACCTGCGCCAGAACTTCGCCGGTGGAAGGATTGTAGGTAGGGAAAGTCTTGCCTGAAATTGAGTTCACCCACTTGCCGTTGATCAACATTTTGCGCGGCTTTTCGAGGAAGTCCGCGACCTGGGGATGAATCTGTGGTGACACTGCGATGCCCATATATCCTCCTTAGATCAAACACGTAGATCGAAACATGGATGGCATGACGTGATGCCAAAGATGCCGGGCGGAGAAAAGAACGACGGGAATATGCTAGTCCGGAGACAGAACAAAAGCAATTCCGACTCGTGCGTCTCCGTAGATCATTCGCCGTATGGAACCCAGATGTTCTTTACCTGGGTGGCGTGTTCAAGAAACCAGCGTCCCTCGGCGAGTTTTGGATTGAACCAGTCGATGGCTCGACCCTCGTTTGTCCAGACCTGTTTCAGATTGCCGACTGACACGGCTTTCGCGGCAGCGGCGTTGGCCTCGTCGCCGAAGGACCACACGGCATCGACATCGTCGTGCTCAGCGAGCGTCTTCAAAAGCTGCGATGCGTATCCGGTCACAATGTTGATCACGCCGCCCGGGAGGTCGCTGGCGTCGAAGAGTTGATAGAGATCGGCGGTGATGAGCGGGTAAGCCTCCGAGGGAACTGCGATCACAGTGTTGCCCACTGCGAGAGCCGGAAGTGCGAGTGAGAAAAACCCCAACAGCGGCGCTTCGGTGGGACAGAGGATGCCCATGGTTCCAATGGGCTCGTTCATGGCAATCGCGATATTGCGAAACGGAGGATTGTGCACGGCGCCGTCAAACTTATCGGCCCACGCGGCATAGGAGAAGATACGCTCGATGCTGAGGTCTAGTTCGGTCTCAGCTTGTTTGGCACCGACGACAGCGGTGAGCCCGCGGATAATTTCGTCACGGCGCTGGGAGAGGTTCTCGGCGCAGTAGTAAAGAACCTGCGCGCGATTGTGTGCGGTTGCTTTCGCCCATGCTCCCGCCTTGTGAGCGGCTTCGACCGCGTTGCGAATGTCTTTGCGGTTACCGAGCGAGGCTTCGCCCAGCAAACGTCCGTCGGGTGAACGCACCTCCATGCTGTAGCCGGAGTCAGGCCGCGTCTGCTTGCCTCCGATGTAGAGCTTTACGGTGCGATCGATGGCCGGAGTGGCAACCTCCGGCGCTTCTGGTGGTTCTGTGCGCGGAGTTGCGAGAAGAGTTGCGGCGGGCAGCTTAGGAGCGTTCTTGAACCATGTGGGTTGGAGATATTCCAGCAGGCCTTCCCTGCCACCTTCGCGCCCGTATCCGCTTTCGCGGTAGCCGCCGAAGCCGCAGGAAGCGTCGAACAGGTTGGTGCAGTTTACCCAGACGACTCCGGCTTTCAATTGCGCGGCAACATGCAACGCGACGTTGATGCTCTCGCTCCAAATGCACGCTGCCAAGCCATAGACCGTATTGTTGGCTAACTCGACGGCTTCGCTCGGGGTGCGAAAGGTCATGGCGGCGAGCACGGGTCCGAAGATCTCCTGCTGAGCAACGATTGAGGTGGGATGCACATTGCTCAGCAGCGTCGGTGGGTAGTAAAAACCGCGCTCGGGCAGCACTACCTGCGGTTGCCAGCAGGTCGCGCCTTCGGCGATCCCTTGACCGACCATGCGCTGGATACGATCGAGCTGCACGCGAGCCACGATCGCACCAATATCGATCGCCTTGTCGAGAGGAAGGCCAACTCGCAAAGTGTTCATGCGCTCGCGAATCTTGGCGATCAAATTCTCGGCAATGCTTTCCTGCATCAACAAGCGCGATCCCGCACAGCAGACCTGCCCTTGGTTGAACCAGATGCCATCGACCAATCCCTCGACCGCACTATCCAGGTCGGCGTCGTCGAAGATGATGAATGGGGACTTCCCTCCCAGTTCAAGCGAGAGGCGTTTGGGAGTTGCGGCCGTAGCACTGCGAATTGCGCGTCCGACTTCGGTGGAACCGGTGAACGCGATTTTATCCACGTCGGGATGTTTCACCAGCGCCTCGCCGGTTGAGCCATCTCCGGTGACGATGTTGACGACACCAACGGGCAATCCTGCTTCCTGACAAAGTTCCGCGAAGGCGAGCGCGGTCAGAGGAGTGAATTCGGCTGGCTTCAACACTACCGTGTTTCCGGTGGCAAGGGCGGGAGCAATTTTCCACGCCGCCATGAGCAGCGGAAAATTCCAGGGTATGATCTGCCCTACGACCCCGCAGGGTTCGTACTCAGGAAATTCCTGCTCAAGAAGTTGAGCCCAACCGGCATGGTAGTAGAAGTGCCGCGCCACGAGGGGAATATCAATGTCGCGACTCTCGCGGATCGGCTTGCCATTGTCCATGGTTTCCAACACGGCGAGGAGGCGCGAATGTTTTTGCACCAGACGCGCCAAAGCATAAAGGTAACGCGCCCGGATGTGGGAGGTTAGCGCACGCCACTTTGGAAATGCCGCACGAGCAGCGCGCACGGCAGCGTCGATGTCCGCAGACGAACCCTGGGCGACGGAGGCCAGTTTCTCTCCGTTGGAAGGATCGACGGTATCGAAATATTCTCCGGAGGCCGGCGCTTGCCAGGTACCGTTGATGAAGTGTCCGAAGCGATGGCTGTGGCGCTCGAGCCAGGCTTGCACCTCTTTCGGATCCTCGGGAGCGGGGCCGTACTCCATCGTCACAAACTTTTCAGCGATGCTCATGTCGGTTGCTCGATTCCCTTGTCGGCTGACAAACACTTCTGGCAACTACGCTATGGGATGACGATAGTCCGCCGAATAACGCCCGGTCACGTGATGCTCCAGTTGGCGCTCGATATCGCCTAACAATCCGCTTGCGCCAAAACGAAAAAGTTCGGCGCGCACCCACGACTGCCCGAGTTCTTCTTTCATCATGGCCAGCCAATCCGTCGATTGCTTTGCTGTGCGAATTCCTCCAGCCGCCTTGAAACCTACTGCCATTCCGGTTTGCTGGGCATATTCGCGGATGGCGCGAGCCATCACCAAGCCCACGGGCAGAGTGGCGTTGGTAGGTTCTTTTCCGGTGGAAGTTTTGATGAAGTCAGCACCCGCCATCATGGCTACAACGCTGGCGCGCGCCACGTTGCGCAGAGTGAGCAGGTCACCACTTGCGAGGATGACTTTCATGTGAGCGGCACCACAGGCTTGTTTGAAGGCAGCAATTTCGTCATACAGCGCTTGCCAGCGCCCGCCAAACACGAGGGCACGAGTGATCACCACATCGATCTCGTTTGCGCCTGCCTCGACCGAGCGGCGAATCTCGGCCACCCGCTCGGCGAGCGGCGACAGGCCTGCGGGGAATCCAGTAGAAACTGCTGCGACGGGGATGCCACTGCCTTCGAGCGCGCGCACGGCGGTTTCGACGAACAAGTGATAAATGCAAACCGCAGCGACTTTCAGATCGAGTTCTTCGATTCCGAGTTGGTGCACGAGGTCTTGCTGCACCGGTTGCCGCGCCTTGGCACACAGGCGGCGCACGCGATCTTCGGTGTCGTCGCCGGAGAGCGTGGTGAGATCGATACAGGAGATCGCGCGCAGAAGCCAGGCCGCCTGCCATTCCTTCTTCACCGTTCTCCGCGCTACCTGGCTCTGGGCGCGACGTTCCACCGCGCTCGTGTTCACACGAACTTCTTGTATCCAATTCAGGTCGAGCGGGATTCCGGCATTTCGTTGCAGCGGGCGTTCGCCAAGAATTGCAATGGATGCCCCGGCGTGAAACTCGTGGTCCGCCTTAGGCATAATTTCGTGAGCTGATCGGGGATGGTTATGATCTACCGGCACTGGAATTCGCCTCACTTCGCGACAACGGAACCGAACCACATGCGCGATTCCTTGCGCTGTAATTGTACGGCAGGAAATCTCACAACGCGAGTTTGGGCGTGGTGTATCCTCGCCTACTTAAATCGATGCTGGTTCAACCGATCCCGGTTCAACCAATCCAAGGAAAAGTGTTGAATTACTGGGCGAGGGTTTACAATGACCTCGCTTTTGCGGCTTGCCGCGCGACCTTTCCCTTATGCGTAAGAAGACACTGCCTGCCGACGCCACGGCGAGACTGTTGCGGTCTGCGACGAAGGTCATGAAGAACGCGCATGCGCCCTATTCCAAGTTCAAGGTCGGAGCCGCCATTTTGCTTTCGAACGGAAAGATCTTCTCCGGTTGCAATGTGGAGAACGCGTCCTACGGAATGACGAACTGCGCCGAACGTACGGCGATTTTCTCCGCGGTCGCGCAGTGCGGGCCCAAGATCGAAATCCGCGCGGTTTCGGTAGTCACTGAGCAAGGAGTTCCCTGCTCGCCGTGTGGCGCGTGCCGCCAGGTTATTTACGAATTCGGTCCCGACGCGACGATTTTGTTTCAAGGTGCTAAGGGACCGAAACAAGCTCACATCACCGAACTGCTTCCGGAAGGATTCCGCCTCCAGTGAATCCGACGCCAGCTGCAGGGCAGACTTTCCGTGCCGTCGATGTGATTCGCAAGAAGCGCGATGGCGGCGAGTTGTCCCGGGATGAAATCGAGTCACTGGTCAATGCATACACTAGGGGCGATATTCCCGACTACCAGGTTTCGGCGTGGCTGATGGCGGTGGTGCTGCGGGGCATGACGCGTGCCGAGACGGCTGCGCTGACCGATGCGATGCTGCGTTCCGGCGAAGTACTCGACCTGTCTTCACTGGCGGCGAAGAAAGTCGACAAGCATTCGACCGGCGGTGTTGGTGACAAGACTTCCCTTGTGTTGGCACCGCTTGCCGCCGCGGCCGGTGTCGCCGTTCCCATGATCAGCGGCCGCGGTCTGGGACATACGGGAGGCACGCTGGACAAGCTGGAATCCATTCCCGGCTTCAATGTGAATCTTTCCGTTGCGCAATTTCGCCGCGTGCTCGAGACTTGCGGTTGCGCCATGATCGGGCAGACGGCCGAGATCGCTCCGGCTGACCGCAAACTCTATGCTCTGCGCGACGTGACCGGCACGGTGGAAAGCCCTTATCTCATCTGTGCGTCCATCATGAGCAAGAAACTTGCGGAGGGCATTGATGCGTTGGTGCTCGACGTAAAGACCGGCTCCGGGGCGTTCATGAAGAACGAAAAGGACGCTGCCTTTCTCGCCGAGCTGATGGTTGAAACCGGGGAACGGATGGGCAAGCAAATGGTGGCGCTGATCACAGATATGGATCAGCCGCTGGGATCGAAGATTGGCAATGCGCTCGAAGTGGTCGAAGTGGTGGAGGTTCTGCGCGGGGAAGGGCCCGAAGATTTGCGCCAACTCTGCCTTGAGCTTGCGGGCTGGATGCTCCATCTGGGTGGAGTTGTGGATACGGTTACAGAGGGGAAAAAGCAGAGCGAGAAATTGATCAGTTCCGGCAAAGCTCTCGGCAAGTTTCGCCAGATGGTGGAACTGCAGGGCGGGGATCTACAGACGATCGACGATCCGAAAAAGCTGCCTCAAGCTGAGCATTCGATGATACTTTCCAGCCTGCAGAACGGGTACGTCTCAGCTCTGCAGTGCGAGCAGATTGGAACTGCGTGCGTGATTCTTGGCGGCGGACGCGAACGGAAAGAAGATTCGGTGGATCCGGCGGTGGGAATCGTGTTGCATAAGAAGGTTGGGGATCCGGTTTCATCCGGCGAGGCGCTGGCGACGATCTACTACAATGCAGAAGCGCGCGCCGCTCGTGCCCGTCGACTGCTGGAAGAGAGTTTTCAGATTGCCGAATCTCCTCCCAGCGAAAAGAGGCCATTGATTCATCGAGTGATCCGAAAGTCTGGAGAGGAAAACTGAATGGGACGCTTCACTGGAATCCTCGGCCTTTTGACCATGCTGGGATTGGCTTATGCCTTTTCCACCAATCGCCGCGCCATTCGGCTGAAAACCGTGGCGTGGGGGCTGGGTCTGCAGTTGGCCTTTGCTGTGTGTGTGTTGAGAATCGGCGCCGGCCAGCGGCTTTTTCAGAGGGTTGGCAACATCGTCAGTCGATTGCTCAGCTACTCTTATGCTGGCTCGCAATTTGTTTTCGGCGACCTGGGCAAACAAGGCTCCCATTTCGGCTTCTATTTCGCTTTTCAAGTATTGCCGACGATTATTTTCATCTGCGCATTTTTCGCGGTGCTCTATTACTTCGGCGTCATGCAGGTGATCATCAAGATTGCCGCGTGGGTTATGACCCGCGTGATGGGGGCCAGCGGCGCGGAATCACTCAACATCGCGGCTAGCATTTTCATGGGACAGACGGAGGCGCCGGTGACCATCCGCCCGTTTCTGCCCGATCTCACGCGTTCAGAATTGATGACCGTGATGACCAGCGGGATGGCGCACGTTTCCGGTGGAATTATGGCGGCCTACATTGCATTCGGCATCGAACCCAAACACCTGCTGAGCGCGGTGATCATGACGGCGCCCGGCACGCTGCTGATGGCGAAGATGCTGGTGCCCGAAACCGAGGAACCGAAGACCGCCGGCCGAGTGGTGATGCCCGAAAGCGAAGAGAAGACCGAGAAAGAAGAAAATCTGCTGGGCGCGATCGCGCGGGGAACGACCGATGGCCTGCATATGGCGTTGAACATCGCTGCCATGCTGATCGCCTTCCTGGCGCTGATCGCGCTGGCGGATGGGATTATGGGTGGAATTCACCAATGGCTGGCCTGGTTTCCATCGAGCCTGGAAAAGATATTCGGAGTTGTCTTCGCTCCGGTTGCATGGGTGATTGGTGTTCCATGGCATGACTGCGGGGTGATTGGAACTCTTCTCGGCACTCGCATGGTGTTGAATGAACTAGTGGCGTTTTCCATGCTGGGTCCAATGAAAGCGGCGCTTGATCCGCGTTCTTTTACGATTGCCACGTTTGCGCTTTGCGGCTTCGCAAATCTCAGTTCAATCGGCATCCAGATCGGTGGCATCGGGGCGCTCGCGCCGAACAAGAAAAGTGAACTGGCGCGTCTCGGGATTCGAGCGATGCTGGCGGGGACAATGGCGAACCTGATGTCGGCCTCCATCGCGGGGATGCTGCTGTAGGCCAGACCCGCATTCGAGAAAGGACTCTCCTTTGAAGCGATTCCACGTCACACCTTGCCTGATTTCGTTCTGCGTTCTTACGGCGCTGACGAGTGCGCTTGCGCAAGTCACGCCGAGGCGCGTGATCATCGACACTGATCCTGGTACGGACGATGCCATGGCGATCATCCTCGCTTTGAATTCTCCGGAGTTCAAGGTGGAAGCGCTCACGGTGGTGCCGGGTAACGTGGATGCACATCAGGGGCTGGAGAATGCGCTGAAGATTGTTTCACTGGCGGGGCGGTGCGACGTTGTGGTCGCAGGAGGAGCGCAACATCCGCTGAATCAGAAGCTGATTACGGCGCAGTTCTGGCACGGTAAGAACGGCCTGGCCAACGTCGAGTTGCCGGTCTCCAAGTGCAAGGCGGATCCACGGTTTGGTCCAGATCTCATCATCGAGATGGTCCACAGATACCCGCATGAGATCACGCTGATTCCGGTGGGACCGCTGACGAATATCGCGCTTGCGGTTTCGAAAGATCCTTCGATTGCGGCTCTGGTCAAGGATATCGTCATCATGGGCGGTTCGATCTCTGGCGGGAATGTGAACGGGGCGGCGGAAGCTAACATCTATAACGATCCTGAGGCGGCACAAATTGTGTTCAATGGCGGATGGATGGTCACGATGGTCGGGTCCGATGTGGGCGAGCGAACCTTGATCACGCGAAAATATCTCGCTGAGCTTCAGGCGTCGCACGGACCGCAGAGCGACTTTATCGCGAAAATTGCCGACTTCTACTTAACCCGCAGCGAGAAGAGCGGGTACAGCGGGGCTGCGATGTATGACCCGCTGGCGGTGGGCATTGCTCTGGACCCGACGCTGGGTACTCTGAAAGAGATGCATGTAGACGTTGAAACCAAGGGTGAGTTTACCCGCGGAGAAACGGTGGCGAACCGAATGGGCTCCGACGAGAACAATGTTTTGCACGGAGATCACTATGAAATCGAGGGTGTCACTGATCTCAAGCCGAATGCGCGAGTGTGCATGGCTTCGGACGCCGACCGGTTCCTGCAGCTGTTTGTGAGCCGGATCAAAGGGAAATAGGCCGGCTTAGCCGTTTGCCCGCGCCACCAGGAAAATCGCAAAACCATAGAAAATGAACATCAGGACAAGGTAGGCTTTGGCGCGAGGTCCTGAATTTTCGAATTCCTTCCAGGCGAGCACTCCCCAGAGCGCGGCGACCATTGGAGCGGATTGGCCGATGGCGTAAGAAATGGCGACGCCGGTAAAGCTCGCGGCCACGAGATTGAAGACAGTGCCAATGCCCCAGATGCATCCACCCAAAAGCCCGAGCAGATGCCCGGATGCGGGTCCACTGAAAAATCCAGCGAAGCTTACCGGCTCCCCTACAAGCGGATGCTTCATGAAATAAATATTCCAGATGAAGCAGGAGAGCAGTGCTCCGAGAGTCAGGAATACGGCGGCACTATAGGGCCCCAAGGTGTTGCCACGGGTCATGGCGTGGGTCATGAAGGGAGCCCACAGGCCCATCAGGATTCCTGACACGACGCATGTGATCAGACTTTTCTTCGAGACGGAACGTCCCGCAGACGCGAGGCTGCCGTATGCCTTGCCGTCCAAAAGCACTGCAATGAAAGCACACGCGACTCCCGCGGCCAATAAAACGGCATTTCCTCTCGGTTGAAGTGCGTAACTCAAGACAGTTCCGACCACGAGGGCGATCCCAATTGAAACGGGGAACGCGACGGCGAGCCCGGCCATGTCGATCGCGGCCACAAGCAGGAGGTTGGCGAGGTTGAACAGCGCGCCTCCGATGAGGGCGTTAACAATATTCGAAGTGTCCGCGGAGTGGACGTTGTTCAGAAAGCTGGAGGAATCATTTCCCGTGCTGCCCATGGTGAAGGCGAGCACCAGCGAAACCAGGAAGATGCCAACTGCATAGTCCCAATAGAAAAGCTCGAAACGATAGCCCTTCACACCTTTATACGTATTGGCCCACGAACCCCAGCAAACAGCGCTCGTAATCATCATCAACAGCGCAACGGTCAAACTTGAAGGCGTGAACATTGGTTCTCCCTAAAGAGTTGGTGAAGGACGGAAAGTGTGTAACTGTACTCTTCTTCTACTCGCCCCACAAGTATTCGCGTCACGAGTATTCGCGTCACAAGCCCGAAGGAGACATGCGACCTTCCGCGAGCTAGCCGTCGACCTGTGAGTACGTTGACCGCCGAAGAAACTCTCCCTGGCCGGCGCGACCCAGAAATTTGTCTCCGTCGACTACGACGCGGCCTCGGGAGAGCACGAGGTCGGGCATGCCCGTGACCTGGATGCCTTCGAACATCGAGTAGTCCACCCGCATGTGGTGGGTATTGGCGCTGATGATGTGTTTGCGGTTGGGATCGAAGATGACGAGGTCAGCATCGCTGCCAACCGCGATGGTTCCCTTACGAGGATACAAGCCAAAGAGTTTGGCGGGAGTGGTGGAGACCAGTTCGACGAATCGATTCACGCTGAAACGGCCCTGGGCGACGCCGCCGGAGTAAATCAGGCTCATGCGATGTTCAACGCCAGGGCCACCGTTCGGAATCTTCGTGAAATCGTCGCGGCCGAGTTCTTTCTGCTCCTTGAAACAAAATGGACAGTGATCGGTGGAGACGACCTGCAGATGATCCCGCTTGAGGCCGTTCCAGAGCTTTTCCTGATGCCACTTCTCGCGCAGCGGCGGAGTGAAAACATATTTCGCGCCTTCGAAATCGGGAACGTCAAAGTTTTCGATCGAGAGATACAGATACTGCGGGCACGTTTCAGCATAAACCGGCAGGCCACGTTCACGCGCCTCCCGCACTTTCTCCAGAGCTTCACTGCAACTCAAATGCACGATGTAGATTGGGGCCCCCGCCATTTCCGCTAAGGCAATTGCACGCGACACAGCCTCAGCTTCGGCGGTGGTGGGCCGAGTCAGAGCATGGTACTTCGGCGCTTTCTTTCCTTCTGCCAGCGCCTGTTGGACGATGACGTCGATCGCGCTTCCGTTTTCGGCATGCATGCAAATAAGACCACCGTTCTTCGAGGTGGTCTGCAGCGCGCGGAAGATGCTGGCGTCATCAAGCATGAAGACGCCGGGATAAGCCATGAAAAGTTTGAAGCTGGTCACGCCTTCGCCTACCAGAGAATTCATCTCCTGCAGTTGGCCGTTGGTTATATCGGTGACGATGCAATGAAAAGCGTAATCGCAGACTGCCTTTTTCGAGGCTTTGTCCATCCAAGTGTCGAATGCCTGGCGCAACGCCTGGCCTTTGTACTGAATGGCGAAATCGATCAGCGTGGTGGTTCCGCCGAATGCCGCTGCCCGGGTGCCGGTTTCAAAATCGTCGGCGCTGGTCGTCCCGCCAAAGGGCATATCCAGATGCGTGTGGACATCGATGCCGCCGGGGAGAACATATTTTCCGGAAGCGTCCAGAATCTCCGTGGCATTCTGTCGAGGGAGATCCTTGCCGATGGCCACGATCTTGCCATCCGTGATGCCAACGTCGGCGAGAGACGTATCGGTTGCCGTCACCACGGATCCGTTGCCGATGATGGTGTCAAAGCCCATCGATGCCTCCGCGCACGACCGAGATCACGAAGGAATTCTATGCTAAACTGCCGCACTTCAGGTCCACGTATTTGTCGAGCGAGATTTATGGAATCATATTTATCAGACCAGAAATGAGGGTCCGCTATGCAGTTTGGGATTACCTTGAAACCGGACATCTCGGTTGAGCGCATTCTCGGTCTGACGCGACAGGCCGAAGCTGCCGGCTTTCAGTACGGGTGGATCTTCGATTCTCACGTTTTGTGGAAGGAACCGTATCCTCTGCTCGCGCTGATGGCCGCCGACACTCAGCGGATGCACTTTGGCACTTGCGTGACCAACCCTGCGGTTCGCGATCTCACCGTGACGGCGAGCCTGTTCGCCACGCTGAATCTGATTTCGGGCGGCAGAATGGAACTGGGCATTGGTCGGGGGGACAGCTCGAGACGAGTGCTGGGCAAGAAACCGGTCAGTTGGTCGCAGTTGGAAACTGCGGTAAAAGTTTTTCGTGACCTAACTGCGGGACGGGAAATTGAATATGAGGGTCAACCGACGTGCATCAACTGGGCCACGGGTTCTCCGCGAGTCTGGATCGCAGGGTACGGACCCAAGGTGCTGCACATGGCGGGGCGGGTGGCCGACGGAATCATTCTGCAGTTTGCCGATCCTGACTTGATTTCCTGGTGCCTGGGCTTTGTGAAAGAGGGAGCGCGCATGGCGGGCCGTGACCCGGACGAAATCGAAGTGATGGCGGCGGCTCCGGTTTGGGTTTCTGATGATTTGGCGGTGGCGCGCGAACATGTGCGATGGTTTCCGGCGCTGGTTTCAAACCACGTGATGGACCTCATCCGGCAGTACAAGCCGGATGATCTTCCCGCGGCGCTCACTTCGTACGTGCAGGACCGTGGCAGCTACGACTATCTGCATCACTGCGTGGTGGAGAGCGAGAATGCGAACTTCGTTTCTGACGAGGTGGTCGATCGATTTTGCCTGGTCGGGCCGGTTGAGGCGCATCACGAGAAGCTGCGCAAATTGGCCAGCGTAGGGGTCACTCAGTTCAACTTGTATTTAATGTGCGGAGACGAGGAACAGACACTGGACATTTACCAGCGCGATGTTTTGCCGGCGTTTCGGAAAAGCATGACGCGCTGAAGCTAGGACGCGGCCATCGGCGAAAGCACGCCCGGACGCTGGATCTTCATCATCGCGTAATACACGACAAAGGAAACCGCAAATCCTACGAACCAGGAATAATCGTAAAGAACCCGCAGCGACGGGACTGCCAGTCCGATGAGCGCGGTCCATGCTCCCATGGCAAGCGCAATTATCGCGCGCCAGTTGAACCCCCTTGAATATTCGTAGATCCCGCCCCGCAGGTAGAGATCGTCCAGTTGCAGAACGCACCGGCGAACTACGAAATAATCGCAGATCATGATGCCCGCGACCGGTCCGAGAAAAGCGGCGTAGCCACCCAGCCAGCCGAGGATGAAAGTCTGGTAATCGGCGAGCAGCTTCCAGGGCATCAGCGCGATACCCATGAAGCAGGTAATGACGCCGCCGGTGCGGAAACTGATTCGGCGAGGCCACAGATTGGAGAAGTCGTTAGCCGGAGAGACGACGTTGGCCCCGATGTTGACATTGAGCGTGGCCAGCAGAATCGCGATTAACGAAATCACAACCGCGACGGGAGAGTGAAAGCGGCTGAGGAGTTGAACTGGATCCGATATTGCCGTTCCGTAAATCACCACCGTGGCTGAGGTCACAGCGATGCCGATGAAAGCGTAAAGAGTCATGGTTGCCGGCAGGGCGAGCGCCTGTCCGATTACTTGCTCGCGCTGGTTGCGTGCGAAGCGCGTGAAATCGGGGATATTCAGCGACACCGTTGCCCAGAACCCGACGGTACCGTTCAGAGCCGGAATCAGAAATTTCAGAAAGCCAGCAAAATTGTTGAAGCGCGACGGCGCGGCCAGCATGGGACCGAAGCCGCCCGCATTATGATAGGCCCACGCCAAGAGGAGCAATCCAACGGCTAACAACACGGGCGCGCTGATCCCCTGGAGAATCCGGATGTATTCGATTCCCATGAGAATCACGGCGAGGTTGATCAGCCAAAACAGAAGAAAGCAAATCGCTGTCGCGTAAGGGAAACTCTTCCATCCCGGAGCGAGCGTGGCAAGCAAGGTGCTGATCGCCTCGCCGCCGATCCAGGTCTGAATACCAAACCACCCGCAGGCCACCAGGGCACGCAGGACCGCGGCCACGTTGGCCCCCAGCACTCCAAATGATGCGCGCGCCAGTACCGGGAACGGGACCCCGTACTTGGCTCCGGGGTGGGAGTTCAGCAGCATGGGGACGAGTACGATCACATTGCCGATAAAAATTGTCGTCACCGCTTGTTTCCAGTTCATTCCACCCTGAATCAAGCTCGCTGCGAGCATGTAGGTGAGGATGTTGACTGACATCGAGATCCAAAGCGCGGCGAAGTTATAGGTTCCCCAATGGCGGCGGTCGGCCCGTGCCGGGGCAAGGTCGGGATTGTAGAGAGGGCTGGACTCGATTCGAGATTGGAGATGAGAAGAGTCGGGTGTCGTCATGGATTTCAGGCTGCGAGGCGTTTCAGTCCGCGGCGGCGGCTTCACCAGTTTGCGCCGTGAGCGGTCCGTAGCTTTCGGGCCGGCGGTCGCGGAAGAATTGCCACACTTTACGAACTTCGGCGATCATATCCAGGTCGAGATCAGCTACCACAACTTCGTCTTTGTCCCGGCTGGCCTGGGCAATAATTTTGCCGCGTGGATTGCAGAAATAGCTCTTGCCGTAAAACTCGCCAATGCTCCAGGGTTTTTCGACGCCTACGCGGTTGATGGCGCCCACAAAATAACCGTTCGCAACGGCATGCGCGGGCTGCTCCAGTTCCCACAGATATTCCGAGAGCCCCGCAACTGTCGCCGAAGGATTGAACACGACTTCCGCACCGTTCAATCCCAGAATGCGCGCACCCTCAGGAAAATGGCGATCGTAGCAAATGTAGACGCCAACCCGCGCGTATTTTGTTTCGAAAACCGGGTACCCAAGATCGCCGGGGGTGAAGTAAAACTTCTCCCAGAAACCGGGATGGCAGTGCGGGATGTGGTGCTTGCGGTATTTTCCCAGATAGCGGCCGTCGGCATCGATCACGGCGGCGGTGTTGAAATACACCCCAGGCATCTGCTCTTCGTAAACCGGAACCACGATCACCATGCGATGTTTCGCCGCGAGCTTTTGCATCAGGCGCACCGTAGGACCATCCGGGACTCGCTCGGTTAACTCATACCAGCGCGCATTCTGCTCCGCACAAAAATAAGGACCGTAGAAAAGTTCCTGCAGGCACAGAATCTGCGTTTTTTTCCGAGCCGCCTGTTCGATCAACTTCAGGTGCTTGTCGATCATCGCTTTACGGATTTGCGCCAGGGGGCGCCCGGTGCTGAGGGCATTGCTGGCTTGAATCAAGGCACAACGCACAATTCGGGGCATGGGGCGCGACCTCCGAGGAACGGAACTATAGTACAGCTAACACCGATGCGTTGACACCGGTGCGGAGGGCAAATAGACTCGGCCTTCTCAAGTCTTTCGAAAGAAACTATGGCCCGGCGACCTCGCATTGTGGTGGTTGGAAGCGCCAACATCGATCTGACAACTTTCACCGATCAGTTCCCGAAACCAGGGGAAACGATTTTCGGCCAGAAGTTCGATCTGGGCTTCGGGGGCAAGGGCGCGAATCAGGCCGCCGCTGCTCGTCTTTGCGGGGCGGATGTGTTCATGGTGGCGCGAGTGGGGAGTGACCTGTTTGGTCCGGCCATAATCGAGAACTTCAAGAAACTCGGCATCGACACAACTCACGTGAAGCAGGTCGAGGGATTATCCACCGGTGTCGCGCCGATCTTCGTCGAGCCTAACGGACAAAATCGGATTCTGGTAGTAAAGGGGGCCAACGACGCGCTGAAAGAGGCGGACGTCGATGCCGCGGCTGAGACGTTGAAAGCCGCCGATTGTATTGTGCTTCAGTTTGAGATCCCTTTGGAGACCGTCTACTACACGATTGGGTTCGCTCGAAAGCATGGAATTCGCTGTATCCTGAACCCCGCGCCCGGTCAGTCTGTCGAAAAGCACGCTCTGGATGGGCTTGATTACTTCGTGCCGAACGAGAGTGAGGCGGAAGCAATAACCGGGATGGCGGTGCGGAGTGTCGAAGACGCGAAGAGATGCGCGGAGAAACTATTGTCCGGCGGTATTCGCCGCGCCATCATCACGCTGGGCGCGAACGGATCATTGCTTGCAGGGCAGGGCGTGAGCGAGCACGTGCCGCCGTTTGCAGTCGAAAGCGTAGACAGCACTGGAGCGGGCGATGCGTTCATCGGGAGTTTCGCCGTATTCCTCGCGGAGGGCGTGCCAGAACGAGAAGCAGTGCGGCGCGCCAATCTGTATGCTGGACTTTCGACGACAAGCATCGGAACGCAAAAATCTTTCTATGATCGCGCGCGTTTTGATGCGGAGTGGGCGGTTCGTGGCAGAAACTAGCATGTTTCATCCGGATGATCCCGGGTAAAAGCGCCTGTGCAAAAAGGGGAAAGACCGAGGGACTAAGATGGATCGACCACCGAAAGGTCTTGACTTAGCAAGGAGTGGCAATTTATAAGGCCGATCTACGGTCCAAATTCCCCCCAGTTGCAAATAGAAAATGGCAAGTCACTTCATCATTCGGTGTAGGGCCGAAAGGGGTTGTAATGCTGAATAGGAAGGCGCTGCTCGTTGTTGTCTCTTTTCTTGCTGTTCTGGCTTGTCCGCGGCTTTACGGCCAAGCCAACGGCAGTCTTTCAGGCACCGTTTCCGATAAAGCGGGTGCTGTCGTCCCGGGCGCGACGGTGAGGGTGACTTCGCAAGGCACAGGCGTAACCCGCGAGGCGAAGACCAACGATTCGGGATATTACTTGATCCCCTTGCTGCCGGTTGCGTTCTACACGATTCACGTGGAGTCGCAGGGGTTTCAAGCCGTCGAGCAGAAGGACATCCGGCTGCAGGTCGACGAGCATCGCGAATTGGATTACACGCTGCAGCCTGCTTCTGTCTCCTCGACCGTTCAAGTCAGCGCCACTGAGGTTGCGGTTGAGACGGCGAATCCGACGCTAGGTCAGGTCATTACCTCCGAAGAAGTCGCCGACCTTCCGCTCAATGGCCGCAACTTCGTGCAGTTGGCGACACTGACGCCGGGCACCACGGCATCCACTAACCCGCAAAGCTTTTTCAACGGCGCGCCCAGCAGCGAAGCTTCCACCCGCGGATCGTTTTCGCTTTCGGTGGGGGGCTCTCGCGAGCAGGAGACCGACTGGCTGCTCGACGGCAACGATAACAATCAGCTGGATGAGGGCGGGATTGCCATCTTCTCGTCGATCGACGACATCCAGGAATTCAAGGTCTTGACCTATACGTACTCTGCCGAATACGGTGAGCGTGCCGGTCCCACGGTTCTGGTTACGACCAAGTCAGGATCGAACCAATGGCACGGATCGCTGTTTGAGTTCTTCCGCAACACCAAGCTCAACACCGATCAATACTTCACGCGGACGCCGCAAAAGTTCAATCTGAACCAGTTTGGCGGGTCGCTGGGCGGCCCGATCCAGAAGGACAAAACGTTTTTCTTCCTGGATTATCAGGCCAAGATGCAACGCCAGGGCGTGACCTATCCGGGTTACGTTCCGACCCACAACATGGTGACGCCGGATGCCAACGGCAATTACGACTACAGCGACGATCCACTCTTATCTCCGACTAGCTTTATCAACGATCCCTTCACGTTTTCCCCGCTGCAGTGCAACAGTGTAGGCGGTGCTCTGGTTCCTGCCCCCGTCAATCCCGACGGATCGCAGACCTCGACAGGAATCCCCTGCGATATCATCCCGGCCGCGATGGTCAACCCAATCGGCGCGAAAGTAATTGCGCTCTACCCCACGCCCAATGCGACGGGCTCCAGCGGCTTCAATTACGCCGATCAGCTCACCAGAAAGCTCAACGAAGGTACCTGGGACGTTCGCCTCGACCACAACTTTTCGAGCGCGGATTCAGTCTTCGGTCGCTTCAGCTACGATCAGGCAACCAACTTCATCCCGGGTGGTTCGCCGACTTGGTCGGAGTCTACGGCCTTCGGGAGCAATCAGTTCATCAACAATCACGGGCGCAACCTGGCGTTGTCAGAAACCCATGTGTTCTCGCCTAACACGATCAACCAGTTAAACGCCGGCTTCAGCCGGATTTTCAACCACATCCTTTCTTTCGGAACCGGGACATGCGAAGCTTCGATCCTCGGAATTCCCGGCGCCAATCTGGGCAGCAAGTGTGATTCGATAACGGGCTATCCCGCCAGCCTGAACCAGGCGAGCAACGACTGCGAAGGCTGCGGCATGACTTCATTCTCGATGTCGAGCTACTACTCCGTGGGCGACCGCGGATATGCGCCTTACCAGGGCGGGACCAACGTCTATTCGGTTTCCGACACGTTAGATCTGATTCGCGGCAAGCATGAGATCCGATTCGGCGTGGTGTATCGCGCCAATGAAATGAACGTGCGCAACAACGCTTCGCAGGACGGCCTTATCTCGGAGTCAGGAGCTTTCACCGGTGACGACGTGGCGGACGTACTGGTGGGCGAGATCGGAGACTTTGCTGCGCACGACCAGACTTTTCTGGGCGCGACGGTTGGGCGGCGCTGGAAACTGGTTCGTCCGTTTGTGCAGGACAACTGGCGCGTCACCAATGACCTTACCGTCAACTTAGGATTAGCCTGGGCGCTGGTCACACCTGAAACGGAAGTTGAGAACCGACAGGCGAACTTCGATATTGCCTCCTTAACGTGGTTCGTCCCAAAAGGCAGCCCAGGAGGTTGCGCACCATCGATTCTACCTTTCGCATGCACCGCTTCGGATGGACGCCTAGGCATTCAGTTTGACAAAACAGCATTCGAGCCGCGCATCGGCCTCGCCTGGAAACCAATGGGTAGCCAGAGCACGGCCATTCGCCTCGGCTATGCGATTTACCACGACTCAGCGTGGAACCAGGGCGGCCAGGGTTTGTGGCAGAACCCGCCCTATTACGCGGAAGTTGATCCGACGACTTTCGCATACGTCTACGGCAACCCATTCGGCTCGCTCTCGGATGGCTTTCTGCTCCCCGCGGCCCAGGCGCCTTCCACTTTGGCCGTGCCGGGCGGGTTTATTTATAACGCGCCGGTGAACCCCGACAATTACACCGGCACGCTGCAGTCGATGAACCGCGATTTCAAGCAGGGCATCGTGCAGCAATTCAACCTCAACGTGGAGCGACAGCTCCCCGGCAACATTGTTCTGACGGCCGGTTACGCAGGCTCGCGCAGCGCCCACATTCTGGTCAGCCAAGTCAATGAAAATATCGCATCGCCCTACGCCTGTGACCCGATCCTTCCGGATGGAACCGGTCCCAATCCGATATATAACGCGGCTTACACTTTGGGCTGCGGCCGCAACCTGATTATTGCCGGCAACCCGTTTCAGGTGGTCAATAGCAATAACAGCGTGGGAGCAGCGCGCTATGATTCGCTGCAAATCAAAGCCGAAACCAAGAGCGCACGCCACGGCATCTACGCGCTGCTCGGTTACACCTATGCCCGCAACTTTGACTCGGGCTTGACCGACGGGCTGGGCACCAATGCGGGCGCAATCTTTTGGCCTCTGCCCGGAACCCAGAAACTGGACTGGGGCTTGTCGCAATTGAATTTGAACAATACCTTTACGGCTAGTGTTCTTTACGATCTGCCCTTCGGGAAAGGTAAGCACTTCGGCAGCGACTGGAGCGGCGCCACCGATACGATTCTAGGGCACTGGCAAATCAACCTGATCGAGCGCGCTGAGTCCGGCTTCCCGTTATTCGTAGTGGACAGTGCGAACACTGGCCCGACTTTCGGCGCCGTGCCAGCAGCCGGAAATACGGGACAGTACCTGAACTATGACTTCCTGAGCCTCAATCGCCCGGTTCTCGTCGGCGACCCCAACAGCCCCGGCAACGAAGCCGGCCAGACGGGATGCCCAACCCAGATTCACACTATTCAAAACTGGCTGAATCCGTGCGCGTTCGCCCATGCGCCGGCAGGAGAGATCGGCACTGCTCCCCGGGCTCCAGCGTACGGGCCGCGTTTCGTGAACACGGATTTCTCAGTCATCAAGGACTTCCCGCTCCCGTTCCGCGAAGCCATGAAGCTGCAATTCCGGGCAGAATTCTTCAATCTGCTCAACCATCCCCAATTCTTTATCGGTGGTCTTACAGGCGTCGGGTTGCTGGACATCAACGTATCGAACCCGAGCAATTTTTCGGTGCTCAACCAGCAGGTGAACAATCCGCGGCTGATTCAGTTTGCCCTACGGCTGAACTTCTAGGGAGGTTTCGCGTGTCTTAGTATGGGGCAGGCTGAGTCCAACTCAGTCTGCTTTTCACTTTGCGGGAAAGAGGTCTGCATTGTTGATGAGTCTGCCTGCGAGGTGGCAAGGAAGATCGGTGAGGCTATCGATGAAATTGGAGAGATCGCGGTTTTTTGTGGTGGCGCTGCTGATGTGTTCCCTCGCCTGCTGGGCGCAGCAGAAGCGAAAGATCATCATCGACCAGGATGCCGCCGGTCCCGCCGGGACCGACCAGCAGTCGATGCTGCTGCTGATTCAGTCGCCGCAAACGGACGTGTTGGGGATCACGGTGGTGACGGGCGATCAGTGGCTTCATGAGGAAGTGGCGCACACTTTGCGGATGCTTGAACTTGTCGGACGGACGGACATTCCGGTCGTGCCGGGAGCGGAGTATCCGCTGGTTCGGCGAAAAGAAGAGACGGAACTATGGGAACAACAATTCGGGAGCGTAGCGTGGCTCGGCGCCTGGACTCCAAAGTTCTATCATCCGCCGGACCAGTTGGGAGAGATGCCGGAAGGCAAGCCTACGACTCGGCCTGCCGATGAGGATGCTGCGCACTTTCTTGTGCGCATGGTGCATAAGTTTCCAAACCAGTTGACCATTTACGAAGGTGGACCGATGACCAACCTGGCCCTTGCCATTTCGCTCGATCCTGAGTTCGCGGGACTGGCTAAAGAACTGGTGTTCATGGGCGGCAGCTTCAATCCGCGGACTGACGACCCTGAATTCGCCAACACTCCCACTCACGAGTTCAACCTCTGGTTCGATCCGGAAGCGGCTCATGTCGTGCTCCGTGCGCCATGGAAGAGAATCGTCTGCACGTCGGTAGATATTTCGGTGAAGACGCGGCTGACCGCGGACCTGATCGACCGCATAAAAGCCACGGACGCGCCCGTGGCCCGCTACATCGGCAAGTACGAGCGCCTGTGGGGCAACTACAACTACCTGTGGGACGAACTGGCGGCGGCGGCGTGGCTCGATCCGAGCTTGATCACCAAGAAGGAAACAATCTTCATGGATGTGGATCTGGACCGAGGCGCCGGCTACGGCAATACCTTGAGCTGGACAGACCGGGATAGACCTAAGATCGAATTGCAGCCAATTGAAGTGCAGGATGATCTGGACCTTGAGAAGTTTTACAAATTGTTTGTGAATTTGCTGACTGCGCCAACGCCAAACAAGAAGTAGCAAACTCGACCCAAACTTCTGCTGCGGAAGTTGCCGGGAAATCCACCGCCTTACGGGCCATCCAGTCAAAGCGAACGCAAAGAAGAGCGCACAGCTCCTCCGACGCGCAAAGGCCGCACCTATCCCGGGTGAGACCATTTTCGGAATTCGGACTCGACCTTCCCACCACGGGAATCAAGCCTCGCGAAGACGAGCTTTCTCCTTGACCTCACGTTTACGGGGCAGATAGCGTGGGAAAGTGGACCGTGAGCTGAAGCACAGCAACTAGAGTTGGGGACTTTCAGGCGGGACGAAGAGTACGAGGCGGGACTGGCTATTCGATGGGAACTGTGGTTTCAGGATTTTCGGGAACGGTTGCCGCAGTTTTCCTGCTGGCTGAAAACCGGCTGCTGCGCGAAGCCTTGTTGCGGATTCTTTCGAAGAAAGACGACATTCACGTCGTCGGGGCCGGATCGTACGGCCCTGAAACACTTGAGCAGATCGTCTCGGCGGGGGCCAACGTGGTGGTGCTCGATTCAGTGTCTCCAGTCCTGGCCGAACACGGTGTGGTGCGCGAACTGCATCGATTGAACCCTGCCATAAGAGTGGTTATGGTGGGCATGGAAGCCGAAGAAGCGGTCTTTCTTCGTGTCGTGCAAGCGGGTGCCGTAGGTTACGTACTCAAGGATGCTTCCGCGTTGGAGGTGGCACGGACCATTCGTGCGGTTGCCACAGGAGAGGCGGTGTGTCCGGCGGCACTCTCTGCAGTCCTATTTCAGTGGGTGGCGCGGCACAGGTCCACTATTCCAAGCCTGCACCTCAAGACCAGTCTTGGCCTGAGCCGCAGGGAGCAAGGATTGGTGGGCCTGATCCAGCAAGGGCTGACGAATAAAGAAATCGCCAGCCGATTGAACCTCTCCGAACAGACCGTGAAGAACCACGTGCATCGCATGCTGCGCAAGGTGGGGGCGGAAGACCGGCTCTCGATTGTGGAAGTGTGCCGTAACGAGGGCCTTAGCATTTAGCCGCTGCCGACAACGGCAGCCCGCTGCGATGTCGAATCAAAGTGGCGAAGCAAGATGCATTCCAGCTCGTCCAGCGAAACGGACTCGAAGTCACGGAGCACGTGAACTGCGCCCGCGGTCATAAGATTCTCGGGGGTTTCATGCAAGGCCACACCAACGCACCGCAAGCCTGCCCCGACTGCGGCCCGAATTCCTGAAATAGCGTCTTCAACCGCCAGTAGACGCTCGGGCGCGATCCCGATACGGCTGCAGGCGAGCTGGTAAATACTGGCATGGGGTTTGCCCAAAAGCACATCTTCGCCGGTCACGACCACCGGAAAATAATTCAGCAACCCCAACTCGACCAGCGTAGAGCGCGCCCGGCTGCGGCTGGCAGATGTAGCCAGAGCCAGGGCGGTGCCACTGCGATGCATTTCGCGTACAAAGCGCACCACGCCCGGAACGGGGGTTACACTGAGTTGCATTTGCCGGAAGATGCGATCCTTACGTCTGCCGAATTCCTCGAGTTCGGGATCCGGACAATCCCCGAGAAAATGACGCAGGATGTCGCGACGCTTGCGGCCATCGAGAATGAAGCTCAGTTCGGACTCCGGCACATCGCGCCCGAGGGTCTGAAAAAAAAGCCTCCACGCATTGCGATGCACCTCGTGACTGTCGACCAGAACCCCATCCATATCAAAGATGATGCCCTGCAGTTGACGGGTGCTCATGAACTTTCTCCAGGCAACATGCGGTGGGTCCGAAGCCCGCAGCTTTTCGCTTGGGGTGCCCCAGAGACTGGCACCTCACTGTGCTCTAACCAATCTGAATCGGCCAGGTGGCCCGGCCACGTGGCTTGTGCCTCCTGGTAGTTGGACAGAGTGCCTATGTCGAGCAGGTAATCTTCAATAAGATAACCGCGCATTTTGCCGAGCAGGCGCGGCAAGACATGGAAGGCGAGATCGGCCGGAACGCAAGCCGGAATTAAGTCGAAAAGACGGGGATTTGCGATCATGAGTCCAGAGAACACCAAATTACTGCGAGGGATCTGGGGCTTTTCTTCGAAGTCGATGATCACGCCTGTGCTGTCCATAATGGCAACGCCACATCGTGAAGGGTCGGGCACTTGATAGAGGCCAAGCGTCGCAACCGCGCCGTGACGGGAGTGAAATTCGCTCATGCAATTCAGCCTGGTGTTGGTGAGAACGTCGGAATAAAGGATCCAGAACGCCGAGTCAGAGTCCACCCAGGCACGATTGGCGGCAAGTGTTCCGGCTGAACCCAGCAAGTGGTCTTCCCGAACCAGGCGAACGTTGACTGGTGAGCCGCTCCGCTCGAGATGCTGCTCGATGGGCTGCGAGTGGGCGTGAAGGTTGATGAGAACTTCTGTAATGCCGGAGCGGGCGCAGAGCTCAAGCCAGATGTCGAGCAGAGGCCGGCCGCGAATCGGCACCAGACATTTGGGGACGGAGTCGGTGAGAGGGCGCAGTCGCGTGCCGTGTCCCCCGGCCAGCAAGAAGGCTTTCAATGTGGTTTCTCCGCGAGCGGAATGCTCGACCGATACTCAGACGGCGGCAGCCGTCGACAAAGGCAGAAAGGTCCATCGTGTACCGGCGCGCTCGTCGTGGTCGATGAAGGGATCGTTCACGATGACCTGCGCCCCCTGACCGTCGAAGGCAAAGGCCATCTCCTGCACGTCCTCACGCTGCATCGCGGATCGCACGGCTTCCTGGCACGCGGGTTCGGAGTAGAGCAGGAGAAATCCTCCGCCGCCGGCGCCGGTAATCTTGCCGCCCAGCACGCCGTGGGCGCGTGCTACTTCGTAGAGGTGGTCAATGCGCGGACTGGAAATGCGATGGGAGACGCGCTTCTTGGATTGCCAGGCGTCGTCGAGCAGATGGCCGAAGTGTTCCAAGTCGCCGCGGAGGAGTGCCTCTTTCATCAGGGCTGCCGCTTCTTTCACACGGTGCAGCGCTTCTACAGCGGGGCCGTCCGCGAGGCGCGTGGATTTTTCCTGCTCGGCGAGGATGTCCCACGAATGGTGAGCCGCCCCGGTGAAGAAGAGCATGAGATTTGACTGTAATGCGGAAAGGACGCCGGGGTCGAGGTGGAGAGGCTCAACCTGGGTTGCCCCATCCGGGCTGAAGCGCATGTAGTTGAGGCCGCCAAAGGCAGCGGCGTATTCATCCTGCTTGCCTACGTGCCGTTTCAGGCCGAACCTTGTGATGTTGAAGGCGCGCTCGGCTAGATCGTGCTTCGACAGCGGCGAGCGCAAGTAGGTGGTGAGCACTTTCAAGAGGTTCACACAAACACTGGCTGAGGATCCAAGGCCGGTGCCGGGAGGAATCTCAGAGGCCAGGAACAGATCGGCGGCCAGGTCCGCGCCCAGGTCTTTGAGAACAGCAAGCGGAATCTCGAGACCGCCATCGTGAACCGGGAGGGCGGCCAGGTCACTCCAGTTGCCGAATAGACGGAGGTCGGAGGAGATGACCTGGATGCGGCCATCGCTGCGATTTCCCAGAATCGTGTAGAAATATTTGTTGATGGCGGTGCTGAGCACGGCGCCGCCGAACTGCTCGTAGTAAGAGGGCAGATCGGTGCCGCCTCCGCCGAAACTAATCCGAACCGGACTGCGTCCGATGAGCATGCTGTAACATCTCCGGAAAAGACTGGGTTCTCGGGGAATATAGGATGGACTGCGGTGCAGCGACGACACCTGGCGCAGCCATCTGTTGTGTAGGGCTATCGTTCCTCCCACGCCGAGGCAGACTGATCAGACGCAGCGTCAGTGTCCAGATGGTTTCAATCAGAAGCGAGAGATCCCTCAACAACGAGGGACGCAGCATGTACTGCAGGTCGTGCCGGGTTTTGTCTTCGGAGGTATGCTGCTCGCGCAGGCCGTGCACTTGGGCCAGACCGGTCATGCCCGGCTTTACCGAGAGCCGTTGCTGCTGCCAGGCAGAATAACGGCTGGCCCGTTCCGGACTTTCGGGGCGTGGTCCCACCAGGCTCATGTCTCCGCGAAGAACATTCCAGAACTGTGGCAGTTCCGAGATACTCAGCTGCCAGAGCATCCGCTGGAATCCCGAACTGCTTTGGGGATCGTGATCCACGTTCAGGCGCAGCATGGAGAACTGCGCGCCTCGCAAGCCGATGCGCCGTTCCCGACGGAGGGCGCTTCCGGTGGAGAAACGGAGAGCCGCGCCGCAAAACAGAAGGATGGGCAGTGTGAGCAGGGCCAGAGCACAGCCCACGGAAAAATCCAGGAGGCGTTTGCCGATTTCCACCGACACCGGCGGCGACATCTCTCCGAACTGGAGCAGGGGTAAGCCTCCGAGATCGAGCAGTCTGGGACGGGAAAGATAGAGTTCGTAGGGTTGCGGAACCAGGCTGACCCGGATGGCTTGCTGACGGCAAAGTGCAACCAGGTTCAGGATTTCGTTTGAGGCCGGGGTGTGGGCCATCACCAACTCGTCTACGTTGTGCTCGCGTAACAGACTGATGACCTCCATCGTGGAAACGGTTGCCGAACCTGCGGTGATGGAATGGCTGGGCCGAGCCGCCGGACGCTCCATTCCCGGGCAAAGAAACCCGACTACCTGGCACAAGAGTTCGGGATGATGGCTGAATTTCACCGCCAATTCAGTAGCCACTTGGTCGGCGCCAAGGATCACGACCCGATGCACTTTGCCGTTCTTGTAGCGCTGCAAGACTATTCGCAGCGCCACCCAGCGTATGCAGAAAAAACCAATCAGCAGAAATAGCGAAAAAACGCTAAGCGTCATTCGTCCAACATATCTCGCCGAGAGATTCGCGACCGCGAGCAGGAGCACCATCAGCAGGACGACAGCGAGCAGAAGGTGTGAGACCAGGGCGGGCAGCCGCCACCCCCCGCGGAAGCCGTCGAGATGGAGGTTTTCCGAGAGCAACACCCAGGCCAAGACCGTGCACACCACATAGGCCACAAAGTTCGACGGCCCCAGCGGGATCTGACTGCAGTGCAGCCCCGAGCACAGCGCTTGCTCGGCGGCCAGCGCCACGGGAATCCACGCCAAATCAGCCGCCAAGATTCGATTGCGGAGCTGCTCTGGTTTCATGCCTGGCTCTTATCTGTCTTCATCTTTAATCCTTTGTCTCTCGATTTCCTTCTTCTCATTTTTCGGCTTTTTCATTGATTGGTTTGGGTTTGCTCCTTCATTCTTTGCGCTTATCCCCGCAGACCAGCCGATGAGTGGTCGAGAACGGAGCTGGTCAGAGACATGGGGGCGCCGGCGCTGTTCGCCTCCTCAATCTCGTGCCGCAAAACACGAAATATCGAGTGGGAGATCGAGAGATGAAGATCTTCGATGATCTGCATGTTGTCGGAGGGAACTACCAGACACACATCGCAGAGGGATTCCATCTTCCCCCCCTGGAAGCCCGTGATGCCGGCGGTGACCGCACCTGCCTGACGCGCGAATCGCAAGGCGGCCAGCACGTTAGGAGAGTTTCCGGTCGCACTGATGGCGCATGCCACGTCGCCGGGGTGAAGCAGATTCTCGAGTTGCTCGGCAAAGACGTTCTCGTAGCGGGTGTCATTGGCCCAGGCCGTGATCAAAGCCAGATTGTCGGTGAGAGCAACCGCGCGCAGGCGTTTGCCGGCGGCGGGAGCAGTGCCCTTACCCAGGTCGCAGGCCATGTGCGAGGCGAGTGCAGCGCTGCCTCCATTGCCGAAAAGGAAGATGGTGCGGGCACGGTCGTAAGCTTCCAGGAATAGGCGAACCATCCGGTCAATGGCCGGGAGCGGAAGCTTTTGGATGGTTGCGGACAACTCTTCAAGATAGGAGGGAATGTCGTAAGTGATCATGATGAGCCTTGTTCTAAACCTGATTCTTAAAAGCTGGCTTTTAAACCCGGTTTCTAAAATATGGTTGTTAAGCCTAGTTCTTGAAATTGGTTCTTAAACTCAAATCGAGACCGGCTAACTGGTTGCGCTGAGCAGCACTCCGGCAGCGCGCATGTCCGCAGCTGCATCGGGCAGACGGGAGGGAACGCCGCCGGAACTTTCGATCCAGTCCAGAAAGTCGTCAAGAATCGCATTCAGGCCGCGCTTGGGCTTCCAACCCAGTTGCTTCAACTTTTCGATACTCGAAACGCTGTGCCGGTTGTCGCCGCGGCGGTATTCCCCGGAGACGTCGAAGCCGGCCGGGCTGGGAATGCGCTTCAGCACCTGACGGGCATATTCGAGGATGGTGGTGGCGGATCCGCTGCCCACGTTGAAGGCCTGGCCGCTCGCTTCTTCTTTCTCGAGCACGAGCATGTTGGCTTCAACCACATCCTCAACGTGAACGAAGTCGCGGGTCTGATGGCCGTCTTCATAGAGGATGAGAGGCAGACGCTTGAGAGCGCGCGCGCAAAAGATTCGGCATACGCCGGAGTAGTGGTTATAGAGCGATTGCCTTTTACCCTGGGTAATCGAGTAACGCAGCGCCACGGTGGGGATGCCGTGCAGCCAGCCGAGTCCCAGCGCGGTTTTTTCTTGCGCGAGTTTCGAAACGGCGTACTGGTTATAGGGATTGCTCGATCGCTCCTCGAGCGGCAGAGACTCGGCAAATCCGCGGCACGACGGACACACTACTTCCCAGTCTCCGCGCTGCAGTTGAATTGGCGAGCGCGGCACGGGTTGGAAGTCTCCATGATCCAGGCAGCAGTACTGGCCTTCGCCATACACGGCTTGCGAAGAGGCTACGATGATTTTTTTCACCGGCAGCCGGTGCCCGACGATGAGTTCATAGAGCAGCGCGGTACTGACGGCATTCACTACGAGGAAACGGGAAAAGTCCGGCATATAGTCCTGATACGCGGCCTGATGGGAAACGATGTCGACCTCGTGCAAAGCTCGGAGTAGGGTGGCACGATCACTGACATCGCCATGGATGAATTCCGCGCGCGCTGAGACATACTGGGGCAAGCCATGAGGGTGGACCCGGGGCTCGAGACTGTCGAGAATCCGCACCCGGAACCCATCCCGAAGGAAGCGATCGGCCAGGTGTCCGCCGATGAAGCCGGCACCGCCGGTTAGGAGAACGCGCATGATTTCAGAATGCTCCTTCTGCTTCTGCAGAGAATCGCGCCGTGGAACCGGATCCACGGCGGTGGTTGCCCTTACTTGCCCGAGCCGGAAAGCACAGCGGCCACGGTACGAAGCAAAATCCTGATGTCCAGCCACAACGACCAGCGGCGGATGTACTCAAGGTCGAGACGCACCCACTCGTCAAAGTCTGTGACGTGCTTCCGGCCGTTGATCTGCCACAAACAGGTAATTCCCGGTTTGACCCGCAATTTCTGTTTTTGAAAGTCGCTGAAACGCTCATACTCGCCGACTAGCGGAGGGCGCGGGCCCACCAGGCTCATGTCGCCCGCGAGAACGCTGTAGAGTTGGGGCAGTTCGTCCAGACTGTAGCGGCGCATCCATTTTCCCGTTCTGGTAATGCGCGGGTCGTTGGTTATTTTGAAAACCGGTCCGGTCATCTCGTTGGCCCCTTCCAGCGTCGCCTTAAGTTCATCGGCATTGCTCACCATGGACCTGAATTTGTAGCTGAGAAACGGTCTACCGTTCTGTCCCACAACTGTCCAACGGTAAAAGGCTTTCCCCGGCGAACTGAGTTTGACGATGATCGCCAACAGGAGAAAGAGTGGAGAAAGCACGACGAGAAGCGAGCCGGCGCCCACTACATCGATCAGGCGCTTGACCGCCGGACGGAAAGCGCTGGTCCAATTCGGCGAAAAAACGACGGCGGAATAATCAGCTGACTGGGTCACAACGGAGCGGCAAAAATCAGCAATTCTTGCTCAAGCCGGGACAAGATGCTCTCCTTTTCGAGTGCGGAAAGCGCATATTCCCGCGCGTTATTTCCGAGCTTCTCCCGCATGCCGGCGTTCCCGGCAAGCTGTTCGATCGCGCTGGCAAAGGCTGCGGAATCCCCCGGCTCGACGACAATTCCCCGACCCTCGACCACGCGGGCAAGCTGCGTGCCGGGTCGGGAGGTGGCCACAACCGGACGTCCACTGGCCAGCATGCCGGTTAATTTCGAAGGCATGACCAGATCCGCAGCATCCGCTTTCTGTGGCAAGAGATGAATGTCGGCCAGATTGAGCAGGTGGTTGAGGCGCGAGAAAGGCTGCAGAGGAATCCACTGAACATTGGCCAGACGACTGGTGAGATCGGCGAGGGCGCGCTTGCCCGGACCCTCCCCGCAAAAGACGAAGCGCAAACCTGCGCGCCCCGCCAGGCGGCAAGCCGCTTCCGCCAGCATTTCCAGTCCTTGCTTGCGGCCCATGGTACCTGCATACAAGGCGACGATTTCCCGAGGGGATATTCCCAACTCGGCGCGCAGCGGGCTCGGCCTGGGCAGCGGGAAGATCGCGTCCGTGTCTACCCAGTTGGGGAACAGGCGGCAGGCCGACCGCTCCACGCCCTTGCCGACGAGGGTGGCGAGCATCTTCTCGGAGATGGTTGAGACCCGGTCGAACCCGGACATGGATTTTTTCTCCACCCACCGTACTGCCGGCCGCAGCACCGGTGACTTCATGAGCCCCAGTTCAAAGCCCGCGTCTGCTTCAAAATCCTGGACATGCAGCCAGGTCCTGGCCCCGCAGGATCGTCCCGTGAGCAATGCCGCCGGCAGACAAAACAACGTCGGCTCGACCACCAGCACGACTTGAGGCTTCCAGGGAATTTGCCGCAGCATGACGAGAAAACTGGCAAGGGCAAAACTGGCGAGATGCAGTAAGCGTTTCGCAGCCGAAGGCCGCAGCGGAACCCACAGGGGACAGCGCAACACGGTCAAGCCGCCCGGCACGGCCAATTTCCCAAACTCCGCGATAGCCCGTGTCGGCGGAACCCAGCCCTCGCGCGAGTACCGCCAGCGCGAAAATCCTGGAGCCACTTTCCACTCCGGGTTAAATGGTGGAGCGGTGACAGCCCGTACCTCGTGGCCGCGGCCTGCCAGCCATTCCGCCATCTCCCCGGTGTACTTGCCTACGCCTACCAGTTCCGGCGTGAAATTGAGACCGTGAATCAGGATGCGCACTGGGTGCCTGTCTTTGTTTTTGCTGAGTCGACGGCAGGCTCGCGGTCCTTTAATCCCGAGCAAAAATCTCCATAAGTCTGCCGCAACCCTTCCCGCAAACCGATTCTGGGCTTCCAGCCCAGCCGGGAAAGCTGCCCAATGTCCAAGAGCTTCCGGGGAGTGCCGTCGGGCTTCGAAGAATCAAAGACCAACGCGGGCCTGACCCCAACCACCTCGGCGACCAGTTCTGCCAGTTCCCGAACCGTCAAATCGTCGCCGCAGCCGATGTTGACCAGGGGGGCAACATCACGGCGGCTCGCCAGCTGGTCGAAAGCTGCGGGCGCGAGGTTCAGGAGAAAGATGCAGGCATCGGCAGCGTCTTCGCTGTGCAGAAATTCCCGGCGCGGAGTCCCGCTTCCCCAAATTAATACTTCCGGGCAGCCAGCGATTTTTGCCTCGTGCATTTTGCGGATCAGGGCTGGAATCAGATGCGAATTGCGGGGATGGTAGCGATCGCCGGGGCCGTACAAATTCGTGGGCATGGCCGCCAGAAAACGCGTTCCGTATTGACGATTGTAGGCCCAGGCCATCTCGATCCCCGCGATCTTGGCTACGGAGTAGGCGCGGTTGGTGGATTCGAGCGGGCCCCCCAGCCAGTATTCCTCCCGCAAGGGCTGAGGCGCCAGCCGGGGATAGATGCAACTGGAACCGAGAACGAGCAGGCGCTCGACCCCGCTGCGCCAGGATTCGTGGATCACGTTGGTTTGAATCCTCAGATTCTCAAAAATAAAGTCGGCAGGAAAAGCGTCATTCGCCAGAATGCCTCCGACCTTAGCTGCTGCCAGAATGACGTAGCGCGGGCGATTCTCGGAAAAGAAGTGCTGCACTGCTTCAGCGTTCGTCAAATCCAGCTCGCGGTGCGGCTTCAGCAGCAGATTGCGATATCCCGCTTGCCGCAAGCGCCGGACCAGCGCCGAACCGAGCAGGCCGGCGTGGCCGGCAACGTAGATCTTGTCGGAAAGCTCCATGGTTAGGTTGTGGCGGCTCGGTTCGTAGCAGTCTTATCGTGGCAGGTCTATTCGTGATGCGCGAAAACCTTGTAGCCGTTGGTCTTCACCAGTTTGTCGCGCTCGGCAGCCTGCAGGTCCGCTGCCGCCATTTCCCTCACCAGCTCGCGAAACGTAACCCGAGGGCGCCAGCCCAGCTTGGCCCGGGCTTTGGCGGCATGACCGATTAGCGAATCCACTTCGGCCGGCCGCAGGTAGCGGGGATCAACGCGCACGATGCAATTGCCGTAAGCGTCGTAGCCCTTCTCGTTCAGTCCATCTCCTCTCCAGTTGAGGGAAATGTCCAACTCAGCCGCCGCCGCCTCGACGAACTCGCGGATCGAGTGCTGCTCCCCGGTGGCAATCACGAAATCTTCGGGCTCCTCCTGCTGCAGCATCAGCCACTGCATTTCCACATAGTCGCGGGCGTGACCCCAGTCCCGCCGCGCTTCGAGATTCCCCAGATAGAGGCAATCCTCGAGACCCAGCTTGATGCGGGCGAGAGCGCGAGTGATCTTGCGCGTGACGAAAGTCTCGCCCCGCACCGGGGATTCATGGTTGAACAGGATTCCATTGCATGCATACATGCCATAGGCCTCGCGGTAATTCACCGTGATCCAGTAGGCATAGAGCTTGGCTACGCCATAGGGGGAGCGCGGGTGAAACGGCGTCAGCTCGGTTTGCGGAGTCTCGGCTACCAGGCCGTAAAGCTCGGAACTGGAGGCTTGATAGAAGCGAGAGGTTTTTTCTAACCCCAAAACGCGGATCGCATCGAGCAGCCGCAGAGTGCCGAGCGCATCGGCATTGGCAGTGTATTCCGGCTGTTCAAAGGAAACGGCCACGTGGCTCTGGGCTGCGAGATTGTAAATTTCGTCGGGTCGCACTCGCCCGACAACGCAGAGCAGGCTGGTGGCATCTGTCATATCACCGTAATGCAGGAAAAGCCTGCGGCCGGACACGTGCGGATCTTCGTACAGGTGGTCGATGCGTTCGGTATTCAGCAAAGAGCTGCGGCGCTTGATGCCGTGGACCTCGTATCCCTTGGCCAGGAGAAACTCCGCAAGGTAGGAGCCATCCTGGCCAGTGATTCCGGTGATTAGAGCCTTCTTCATACGTACAGGTGGAATATGAGTGCAGATGCAGTATGCGGTAGGCGGAATCGAATGGTGGCGGGGCCGCTGAGGTTGGGACGGTGCGAGTTTTATTCCGTCGAGTTTTACTCGGTCGTTCTTTATTCCGTCCTGGCGGCTACTGCGACCAGGCAATCTCCGCGCCCCGAGCGATTACCCCAGTAAAGCAGCGGAAACAGGAGCGCGCGACAGGCGAGAACGAGTCCGAAGATTAAAAAAGGATTCCTCAGTTGCCGGGTGGGCTTGCCGGAGCGGGCAAAGAGCCGGGCAACGATCGAAGAAGCTACCCACAGTGCGGGCGTGATCTGCCGGATTCCAATCTGCGCGAATCCGCTATCTTCCAGCAGACACCGCAGGGAGTGGGCAGAGAAATGGGTGATGTGAAAGGGCACGTGCCAGTTGATCCACCACCGTCCAAATACGGGACGCAACCAGCTTTGGCTGTTGGGGCAGCTGATCCAAACCTCGCCCTCGGGCTTCAATAAGCGGCCAACCGACCGCAACATGGCTTTCGGGTCGAGCGAGTGTTCGAGAACATTCGAGAGCACCGCGACATCGTAGGGAGCAGCCGGAATGAAATCTTCCAGTTGCCCCGTAAAGACGGCGAACCCGGCGGCGCGGGCAACTGCTGCCGCGGTTTCGTTCAACTCGGTACCTTCCGCCTGGAACCCATTGCGCCGATAGTTAATGAGAGTTCTTCCTTCATTGCAGCCAACGTCGAGCAGCCGTCCGCTGCCCTGGGGGATGTGAAAGGAGATGTCGCCGTCGAGACGAATCCACAGACGATAAAGAGAAGACGAGAAAAACCATTGCCGGAGCGTGGTATAGATGGTGCCTCGCTCCCCGGAGAAATTGTAATAACGCTCATAAAGGTTCTTCAGTTGGGCCGGAGCCGGGACCGGGAAGATCCGCTCCAGTCCACACTGCCGGCAGCGGCGCACTTCGAAGCTGCCCTCGATTCCGAAGCGGGTATCAAACAGCCCGGTGATCGAGGTCTCCGTCAGCCCCTCACACACGACACAGCGGAACCCTGCAACCGCCACGTCCGCGGTTTTAGCGGCCGCAACCCAGGCCAAAGTTCGGTGCGCCGCTAGGGCGGCAACCCTCTGCCTGGTCATGCGGGGCTCCCCGACACCAATATGACCGTCTTCACTGGGGATAGAAATGGCTTACCAATAACAGCCGCCCTCAACCGCCTGGACATTGTTGGGCGTTTCACTGGCCGAGGGGCGAACCCATGCTTCATTGCGGAAAGCCATGATGCGCTTATTCCTCTCCCAGCGGTGGCCCCGGATCCCAAAAAGAATCTGGGTTACACCGCCCAGGTGAATGGCCCACGCTCCCAGAGACTTGGCATGCGCCACTAGCGGGATCGACCAGGCGCCCGCCCCGATGAGAGCCGCGTCAAAGGGCGCCGCTTCCATTTGCCGGCACATGGCATCGAGCGCGGAAAACCAATCGGGGTGTTGCGGAGGCGTTAGATAGGAGCTGAGGGGAACCCTCACAGTTCGGAGTTCGAACTCGGGGAGCACTTCCGGCTTCGCCCGCCAGATCTGCTCGCGGCGCCGGTACTGCGCCTCGATGGTGGCTGCGAACGGACTCACGACCAGGACGCGTTTTCCCGCCAAGTGCTGACTCCATGGCCGGTCATTGTAATAAGGTTCAAGCGCATCCAATTCCGTGAGTGTTGCCTCTGGGGCAAACCGCCGGCCCGCCGCATGTTCTCCGAAGTTAAACCACACTGCCAGTACATTCAGGCTCTGGAGCGCCCGAGCGTAAGTTTGGCAAAAACGGGAGAAGATCGCGGGCTCCGGGGGATAGACCCCTGCGATGCGGTGCAGGTTGCTCGCCACGTAACCCCGCCAGAATCCGCAATAACCGCTCGGGTCTGCCCGCCGCAAATAGTGTCGCAAGGCAGCCATCTCCCCGGCACCGATTTTGCCTGCGGCTCGCGGCTGGCCGAGCGAACGAGCGAGCTCGTCATTGCCTTGTTGGGACGGCAGAATGCGCGTACCGAGATACTTCGCGCGTTCCACCAGTCTCCGGTGCCGGGTTACGGGACGCGCGAGCACTTTCAGCCGGTAGTAAACTTCGTTCAGCAAGAGAACCTCCAGGCATTTCCGTCCATCTCTCCGCAACGGCGGATCGATGGCTTCACAGATCGATTGCTTCACGAATCCGTGGCTTCATAGATCCGGGCTTCACAGATCCATGGCTCCGCGCGGAAGCAAAGACGACCCGTCCGCCGGATCCCCAGGCTGCTCCTGCGCTGGAGCAGAGAGAGCGCACAGCTCCGTTTCCAGTTTCAAAGCCCAGATCAGCGTTGCAGCACCCAGCAGGTTGATCACGTTCTCCGCAAATGTGCACCGGGCAAACCAGATGAGGATTACGAAGGAAACCGCCGACATCAAGGGACGCCCACTGGCGCCGCCAGCCAGCACATTCGTATATTTGACCACCCCCCAGGTGAACAGCGGCAGCACGAAGATGCTGAGAGGCCCAAAATTCGCATAAGCTTCGCCGAGCGCCGTGGCGCATAGACTGGTGGTTTCGCCGGGCATGTAGAAGGTGGCAGCCTGGTTGGTAAAGTCCAGCGGACGGCTGGGATAAACGCTTCTCGGCACCCAGCAGGTCAGCAGCCTTCCGTAGGTGCTGCCATGCAGGTAATCGAACTTGCCGCCGAAATCGTTCACGATGTGCATGAGCAGCATGACGGCTCCGCCTTCGGTGGCATGCATCAGGCTGTAGAGCGCTCTATCCCCCACGTCGGCTTCAATAACGGAGGCGGTAACGGAGTCGGGAATCGTGCTTAAGTCATGACGGACCGCCCCCCATGCGCTGAATACCAGGACAAGAAGCGGCGACGACACCAGTACGGCTGCAATCAGTTTTCTCCTGCCATTGAGCCAACTGGAGGCCACCAGCGCCAGCAGGTAAAATGCGATGAATATCCGGTTGCCGCTCATGACCATCTCAATCAGCAGGAATAACAGAATGAGGGACGTCATGCGCCATCGGATCCGGCGATCACGCAGCCCTAACCCCGTGTGCAGAGCTGCCGCTCCGGTGAAGAGCAGTTGATTGGCCAGCAAAATTCGTGCGTACAAAGTGAAATAGCCGCCCAGGCTTTCGGCCATCGTCTCAGCACGGAGATACCAGTGAGACACCACAAACTCCGCGACCCCGCCAACCAACCAGACCAGTGTGACCCAGCCGGCAATCGAGATCGCCATGGTGAGCAGAATCACGCGCTCGAGTTTGCGGTACGAAATGAACTGCGTCGGCGCAGGCTGAGAGCCAACAGCGCCACCCGCTAGAAATACCGTGGTACAGATCAGCATCATGGAAAGCCAAATAACAAGATAGGGACGGAAAAAGACCGGGTTGGCCAGGTTTATCTTCGTCCAGGCTTCGGTGATGCCTTCCGACGGCGGCATTTCGTAACCACCGTGAAGAGTGAGGAGAGTAAGCGGACCAAGCAGGAAGAATCCCAAACCCATCAGCCACCCCAACAGCGGCGTTAGCCCATCGGAGCGTCGCTTCACCGAGGTAAGTGCGAAACCATAGGTGGCGAGAAGAATCGCCAGCAGAAACAAATAGAAGAGAATCATATTTTCTGATTCGAAATCTTTTTCTGAGCTCGAACAAAGCTGGGCAGCTGATCAGGGAGGTCCGGCTAGGGGTGCTCGGCTCCGGTGTGCGCCGGAGAAGAGAGTTCCGCTCCCCGGTGAACTTCCTCCGGGATCTGCGGCTTGGAGATCTCCGAGCGCGGCTGGTTCTTCTTCGCGACGTTCTCCTTGGCGACGTTCTCGCTCGCGGCGTTCTCGCCCACGGCAATGATCTCCCAGAGCCTTTCCGCCAGGCTCGGACTGGCCAGACTCTGGTAATCCGCGAAGGCGTTCTGCTGCATTTCGGCCACCTTCACAGGATCGGACGCTAGCGCCCGGACTGCCCGGTATAGGGACTGCTCAGGATCTCGGTGGTCGTACAACCAGCCGCTCACGCCATCCCGGATAAAGCTTGGCTCGGGGCCGTGCGCCCGCAAATTGTTGTGCGTAATCACCGGCAGGCTGAGCGACATCATATGCACGACACTCAAGCCAGCCGTGCCGGGATAGCATCCGGCAAAGCATTCGAGCGAGACCTTGCGGATTTGCTCCGCATCGTACAGTCCTCCGTGGAAGACAACCCAGGGATAGTGCTGCGCTTCGGCCCGCAACGCGTCCGCCTCCTCGCCATCCCCGACCACATGCAATCGCAGCAACCAACCGTCCTCTCGCCGGATTCGTTCGATCACGCGTACCAGCAAATGCAGACAGCTCTCTCGCCGCAGTCGGCCGATGAACAATATGCCTGGCTCAGTTCCCATTTTTTCCCGGGGCAGAACCGGGAAGCGATTGATGAGCGAGTTGTGCGCTACAACGAGTTTTCCACCTGAAAACCCGTTGTCGAGGAAGGCCTGGCGGACCATAGGGGCATAACAGATATAGGAAGTGACCAATTTCAGCATGGCCGTCATCATCAGCCTGTAGGCCGCACCGACGCTTGCGCGGCGGTAGAAACCGTGGCCATGTGCATGGACCGGTATGCCCAGTGCCCTCGCCCACAGAAGTGCGATCCAGAAAGTCAGGTAGCGCGGATTCGCATTGAGCAATAACGCATCCGGCCTTTCGCGGAGAATGTAGCTCACGACGCTCCACTGAATCCACCCGAATTTCTTGCCCAGGGGCATGACCGTGGAACCGGAAAAGCATCGTATCCGCGGCCCCTCGGCCAGCGGAGCAACCTGGAAACCCATGCCGGCCGGCGCGGGAGACATGACCAGATCCAGCGGGCAGTAGCGGGCCAGTTCGAGAAACATCTCCCGGCTCACGTTGGACAGATGGGGCTGGATGACGCCTAACGTTTTCACTGTTTCACTTTCACTCAAGCAACCTTGCTATGACACCTGGCTAATGGCGTTTGCGCGCGATTATTGGGTTAAAACTGCGGCGCTCTCAAGTAGGGGCATGGGCAGCTTTGGACGCCCGATCCCCTCCATCAGATTCAAGTATTGCCGGGCTGCATTCTCCCAGCTAAAGCGGGCAACCGAACCCCGGTTGTGGGCCGCCTGCACCTGGCAAGTCCGTTCGTCCTGCCACAGCTCGAAAATGAGTTCGGCCAATTCCTCAACCTCGAGTGGTTCGAACAGATTGAGTTTGAGCGAATTCGCGAGTTCCTGGTTAGGAGGAATTTTCGAAGCAATCACCGCCGTACCAGCGGCCGCGGCTTCGAGCACTGGCAGGCTGTTCGACTCGTAGAGGCCAGGTGAAATGACGAACGCCGCCCGCTGATAGAGCGCTACCAAATCTTCGAAAGGCACCACGCCCAGGTGGCGGACGTAGTCCATACGCTGCGCGGCCAGGAACCGGAAAACGGCAGGCGCGGCGGAATAGCGGGTGCCAGTCATTACCAGAGGAATTCTCAGGCCACGGTCGAGTTCGAGCCGGCGAAGAGACTCCAAGACAGTCATGTGGTTCTTGTGGGGCCAAAGCTGTGCGGGAAGGAACAGGAAACGTTCGGGAAGCCGGTGGTGCCCCAGCGCCGAGGCGCCGCACGGAGCGGAGAAAGCCTCGAGTTTGACTCCTTCGGGGATGACTGTAATCTGCTGCGGTGAAATAGTGGGGAAATGAGCCAGCATGTCCCGCTTGATGAATTCGCTGCTGGCTTGAAAATAGCCGGCGCACATGGCGCTCAGGCTGCACGTGATTTTGCGGCTGCGCAGCCGGGGCCAGCTGAAAAACTCCGGGTAGTGCAGGTGCTGAATGTCGTGCATCGAAAGCAAGGTCGGTTTCCGGTGGTCGAAGCACAGCAGGCTGACGGTCGGGGTGTAAATCACGTCGGAGCCAGCGTCCATTTTCTCCCTCAGGGATCGAAAGAGCCGGGCGCCTATCTGCCGGTACATTTCCTGACTGCGCGACAACAGAGCGGCGCGGCATATTCCCTGGCGCATGCGAAAAGAGGTGCTGTCGAACACCACGATTTCAAAGTTTGCCAAAGCCTCATACTTCGCAAACAGCTTCCGATTCCGATGGCTCAGATAAAGTTGAAAACAGTGGCCGCTTCCGGCAGCGGCGAAGCCATCGAGCAGGCCCAGTATGTAGGTATTCAGACCGCCGACGTAGGCGGGCTCGGCCCGCAGACACTCAATTCCGATCCGCATAGAAGCGTTGAATTTTCTCGATCACGAAAGCCTGGTCTTCCGGGGTTAGCGAGTAAGCGGACGGCAGCGAAATCCCCTGGCTGTAGATGCGCTCGCTCACCCGAAAATCCTCGTCGATGATGCGGACGTATTTGCGATCGGCATAGCAAGGTTGCAGGTGCAGGGGGCAGAAGAACCGGCGCGTTTGGATATTGTGGCGGCCAAGAAAGGCCGAGAGGGCGTCCGGGTCTTCGCACAGAAACGAGGTAAACCAGAACACCGGCTGGCAGCGGGGATCGACGAACACCGGCCGCAATCCCACCAGAGCGCGCAACTCCGCAACGTAGCGGTCGTGGATCTCGCGCTTGCGGCGAACGATGGCGGGCATTTTTTTCATTTGCGCGAGGCCAATCGCAGCCTGTAAGTCTGTAAATGAGAAATTGAAGCCGATGGAATCGTGAATGAAGGTTCCCTTCCGGTCGCGGCCGTAGTTCTTGAGGCGGTAGGCGGCTCGGGCCAGTTCGTCGTCGTCGGTGAGCACCATTCCGCCTTCGCCGCAGGTGATGGTCTTGTTGCCGTAGTAGGAGAGGATGCCCATGTCGCCAAAAGTTCCGACGTGCCGCCCGTCGAAAGTCACTCCGATTCCTTCGGCGGCATCTTCGATCACTTTCAGGTTGTGGCGGCGGGCCAGTGCCATCACCCGAGGCATATCCGCACTCTGCCCGTAGAGATGAACCGGCAGCAGGGCACGGGTGTTCGGGGTCAGAAGCTTTTCTGCGCGCTCGACATCCAGGCAAAACGTGTCGTGCTGAACTTCGCAGAACACCGGCGTGGCTCCCGCCAGAATCACGGCATTGGCGGTAGCCACGAAGGTGAGGTTTGGTATGAGCACTTCGTCGCCGGGACCGATTCCGAGGGCTTTGAGACACACGAACAAAGCCATGCTCCCGTTGCACACCGCGATCGCGTGCTTCGACCCGGCAAGGCTCGCCGTCTGGCTCTCAAACTCCCGGGTCAAATCATGCTCCACTAGAAAGGTAGAGTCGATTACCCTCTTCAACTCCCGGAGTTCGGCCTCGTCGACCCAGGGCTCGATCTGGACAATCAGACTTTGCACAGACACGGACCTTTCCGCCGGCAACAAGCTTTGCTTGGGCAGCGCAGCGTTAGGCATGGACTCCCGTCACACGGCTTACCGCCGCCGCTTCAGGCGTGGAATCGCTGCAGCCGGACCAGTCCCGCAGCCGGCCTTGCTCTCCGGTGGCCACGTTGATCACGGGAAGATGCTCAATCAGACGAAGACGGTCTTCTCCCCGGGCGTAGGTCAGTCTCCCGTTTTCGTCGCGGGCTTCCCTGAATTTGCTCGCCACATAAGCTTGCTCAGGTTCGAGCGCGTGAAACTCACCGGCAACATCGGACCTTACGAAGAAAGCGTTGTGGCCCCAGATATTCGAGCCTAAGAGAATGTAGCCTTTGCTTTGAGCCAGCCGGTGAAGCGCCGCAAGCGAGCTTCCGTAATACAAATTCGAAGGATGAGCTGCGGTGCGGTCGAAATCTTCCCGGTAGGGCACGGAAATCGGCTCGAGGCCAAGCAGGCTGTTGTACTCAACGATGGCGATTCTCGGGCGTGCCCGCTCGATGGCTTCCCAAATCCAGTAGTCATTTCCGTTAAGATCGATCGAAAGCAGCCCGAGATCCTCTCCGAAGCCCGCTTGGGCGACGAGTGAGTCGATGTTCTCCCGGGTAATCCATGCCTTCCTAACCTGAAGGTCGAATTGCCAGTGGATGCGGTCGGCTCGGATGTATTCGATGTCGGCCGGGCAGGCGTCGAGGACCATGCCCTGCCAATGGTTATTGAGCAGGAGGAACCGGGTATTGCTTTCCTCGTAGTTCTCCACTCCGAATTCGATGAAGGTCTGGTTTTCGATGGGCACGTGGCTGATCAGGTATTGAATGATGCCGTCTTCATCCCACTGCGAGAAGACTTTGAATCCGACCCGGCGGAAATCGGTGTTGGGGGACAAGCCGGCTACCTGCCAGGCCATCTGCTTGCCTAACAACAGCAGCGCAGTTTCCCAGTCGTGATCAACTCTTCGACGCAGCTTCTGGCAGGCGGATTTTATTCTGGTCTTGATCATTTTTGTTTTTGGAGCAGTCTGTTCTTGAAGGGGTCTGTTTCTTGAAGCGGCTTGTTTTTGAAGCGGCGAGCGGCTACCAGCTGGTAACCGCGGCCACTGGCTGCCGCAGTTCCCGGCGGAAAGTCACTACAAACCCCGCTGCCAGGGCAGTCGTATAGCTCGTGCCCGAAAGCAACATTCCATACACAGCTCCGCGCAACCCGAATCTGGCCACGAGCGGAACACCGGCAACGAAGGTGACCGTCCCGCTTGCAACGTAGGCCCAGAAGACAAGCCGGGGAGACTCGGCGGCTTTCAGCGCCGCGCTCATGGTGTTGCCGACTCCCATCACTACCGGCAGGAGAACCAGTGTCGTCAACAGCGGAACCATGTCGTCATAGCGGCCGCCATACAGCAGGTGGGTGAGAGGCCTTCCGAAGGCGCGTATAAACAGGAAGAAGGAAACGGTCACTGCGGTGATCGTGATGGCGTACCATTTCCACGCCGATAACAGGTGTGAGATCTTCTGGGCGGCATAGTGGGCGGATAGCAGCGGCAGCACCAGGTAGTTCAAAGCGATAAAAATCTGGTCCGCAGGCGCGACCACCAGGGATATGGCTTTCAGCGCCGCGACATCTCTCACCGATAGAAATCCGGCCACCAGCCAGTAGTAGCCCTGAGAAGTTAATTGAAAGACAAGCGCCGTTACCAGCACCCAGCGTGTGTAGTTCCAGTGTTCGCGCCAGTAGTCCGGTGCATATTCCAGAAAGGTTGGCCGGGTTTTGCCGAAGGGCAGCTTTCGAGCCAGGCTCAAGCCGGCGACGAGCCATCCCGCCGCGAGGATCAGAAAAATCGAAAGGCTGTCGAGCACATGTACTCGGGAGGTGAGCCAGAGTCCGCAACCTACGGTAAGGAAAAAAATCAGGGAAGCCGCCGCTGCCAGGTTAGCCTTACCCTGCAAATAAAAGGTGCGGCGCAGCAGAGCCCCAGACAACAGAACGCCGACGGTAAGACCGAGACCAACCATGGCACGCGGCAGGAGATGAGGCGCAATCCAGTGCAGGGCCAGACCCAAACCCAGAAGAAGTGCGGTCAGCAGCAGACCGAGCGCGGCATTGCACCGGCACATCAGCTGAAAGTATTCCTTCAAATGGCCGCGATGTCTTCCCGAACCATAGACCGTGAAGGGTTCGAGGATCGCGGCGTTGTGCAGGCCCATGAGCAAGATGAGGACCGAATAGGAAAGTGCAAACATGCCGTACTCTTCGCGGGTCTGGGTGCGGGCCAGGACCAGGTTGACCAGAAACATGCCGCCCACCGCAAGCGCCTGGTCGGCCATGCTGAAGGCTACCTGATGCAGCTGGTGGAGGCGAAGCCGGGGGAACGTTACGGGTTTCAGGGAAACAATCCATGGACCGATTTGACCTGCGCCAGGAGATGAGCCGGAGTGCACGGCTTGCCTGGGTTCATCGAATGCGATCATGGGAAGGGCCAGAACAAAAACTCGGGTAAACGACGCTCTCTACTGCTGTAATTCTGAGGCACGGATTTCCGAAGGCCGGATTTCAGGGGGATGAATTTCCGGCGCATGGTTCCGCTCCGCCAAGCGTGTCCACACGCGGTGAGTAAGGGCATGCACCCACGACCCATTCGCCGGCGCCCAGGGCATGACTGCCCCCACCGTCTGAAAAACTTCGTGGGCTAGCATCTTCCCGGGATTACAGGAATCCAATTGCCCCCAGCGCGTCTCGCCCACCACCCATAGGGCAGAAGCGGCGAGTCCCAGCAGGGCGGCCCAAAACATGATCAGCAGTCGCGGCGGAAACACTTTCCTCTCCGGCAGGCTGGCCGCATCGAGAACCTTTACGCTGGGCGTTTCCTTGGCTTCCTGCACCTTGGCCAGCTCGTATTGTTGAGTAAGGGTTTCATACACCGCTTCCTGGATCTTGGTCCGGCGAAGCAGATCGGCATAAGTAACTCCAAGCAGCGGCAACTCGCGCAAGGTGGGGTAGTCTGAATGCTCAACTGGTGAAGCGCCAGAGGTGGATGGGTTTTGGTCTCCGTCAAGCTTTTCCAGCTGGTGGCGCAACTCGGAAACACGCGCTTCAACCGAGCGGACACGTACATTGTTGGTGGTATAGATTTCCTCGAGGCCCTTCAACTCGGATTCGGCGGCGATCAGCTGCCCTTCGAGCACCGCCGCCGCTTCCACCATCGCTTTGCCTTGTTCGGGAATGTTGATGGCGCTGTTCTGGCTGGCAAATCGGCTGAAGTCCCCGGAGGCCTGGTCTAATTCGTGCTTGACCACCTTGAGCCGGTCTTCCAGAAATATTCTTTCGCGATGAGCCGCTGAGGTGGAGAGTTCGGAAACCAGGCGCTCTAATTCTTCCCCGTACGCCTGAGCGATGGCTGCGGCGCGCGCCGGATCATGGTCGACCACGCTGAGGGAAATGATGCCACTCTTGTGATCTTCGGAGATTCCGGTGTTATTGGAAAGCCTGGTCCGCGCGTCTTCTTCGAGTTTATCCCCATAGACCCTTTTGAGCTGGAAGCGCTCGACCAGCCGGTCTTCGAGCGTGCGGCTGCGCAGGATGCCGAGAAAAAGAGCTCCGGTGGAATTCCCTCCCAGCAAATCTCCTGCCAGGGCGCCGATGCCGCTGCCCGCCTTGGCGCTCAGAGCCGCAAGCATCGTTGTCGAACTGGACTGAGTGTCGGGAGGCATCAACTGCACCGTCGATTGGTACTGTTTGGGCAGCATAAAGGCCAACAGTGTTCCGAGCGCCAGACCGAGGAGCGTTGCCCGGCTGATTGTTCGACGTTCTCCCCAGAACAGACCCAGGTGCCCGATCAGCGTGGCCGGTGCCGCGCCGGCGACCGGATCGGGCGCTTCCAGCGCCGGGAAGGCTGGCTCCGTCGAAAAATCTGCGCGCTGCCTCATCGCGGGATCGGTCGCGGGATGGGCGGCAGGACGGGACACTCGGTTGCCGTTGCTGGCCAAGGTCTAGTTTTTCCGCCAGCGTAGTTCAGGATGGAACGTCAGCTCGACCGAAGTCGAGAAATCGGATTCCGGGCCGGGCCGTAGCGCGGGGAAGCTCCACTCTTCGTATTGCGCTCGCCCGGAAACGGTGATTCGCGGGCCCAGCCGGCACTCGGCCGCCGCCGAGAAGTCGTTCAGACGTCCGCCTCCGGCGAGATAGTGATCGACTTCCTGGTGCCGGTATCCAATTTGCAAATTCGTCCGCGCGCTAAATGAATACTTGACCCACGCCTGTCCGCCGAGAGCCTGACGCCCAATCCAGCTTCCAATCAGGTTGCCGTCGTTGGTGTAGCCGGAGTGATAGCGCCGGTCAATATATATCGTTCCCAGCCGGGGCTCGGCCTTGAATCCTTCCACCCGCAGTTCCAGCTTGGGCAATTTGGGCAGCTGAGGGAGATACAGCCCGGGATTCAGCATGGGACGGGTCGAACCCAGAGGGGAAACTTCATCCCCGACGAGGGAGTCAGTGTACAGAGTCAGCCACTTTCTGAGGCCAGGAAAACGATAGGTGAGATCGAACCCAGAAAATCGCTTGGCAGGATTACTCGCGATATTGGCGTTGTGGCCGTAATAGCTTCTCAGAAATTCATGCCAGGTAAAGGGTAGTCCGGGTCCGCCGAAAATCGCGGTGACACCCATGCCGAACTCCAGGTTCGCGCTCGGATGGAAACTGATCTTGTTGCCATGAATGAACGGCTGCGGTCTGAAATTCGGTCCCACGAGATAAAGCGGATCGACGTTGGGATTCAGTCCACCCGAGGCCGGCGGGTTATACACCCAGTTTTGCCCGGCCAGCTGCCCCAGGAAGGAAATCATCCTCACCGGCCCCAAAAACTGGGAGACGAACGGCACCTCGACGGGAGACTCATTGTCAATCTCAAGCATGGTAATGGGCTGGGCGTTATCGCTCAGCAGCAAGGCCCCGCTTTCTCCCGGGCCGAGCCAGAGGTTCTGCTTGCCAAACGACAGCTTGACGTTATTCAGGGTGAGTCCGATCGAACCTTCGATCACGCGGAAGCGGTCGATGGTTCCAGAACCGTTGGGAAGAGCGGTTACAACTCCGTCCTCGGTGGCAATGGCCTGCAAGACGCCGGGCGGGTCAGAGATCACACTGGGAGCATGCTGATACTCGCCGCGGAGGGAGAACGAGAAGGGTCCGGCCACCGCGCTCGTACTAAATCCAGTTACGTCGTTGAAGCCTTCTGCATAGGGCCGTCCGTAATCGTTGACGATGGTTTGTCCAAAGTGGTAGCCATCGCGCAGCGGGATTCCCGAAATGCCGGTAACGCGCGTGTAAATCGCATCCAAACCCAGGCCCAGGTTGGCAGCACCGTTCAGGCGGCGATTCTCGTCGCCGAATTCCCTCTGCAATGCGGCGTAGACCTTCACGGCCTCACTGTCGGCTGCATTTCCCGTTCCCCCACCTGCTCCTGCACTTGCTTCGCCCTCCGCTTCACTCTCCGCTACGCCCTCCACGTCATCGCCTGAGTAGCGCATCCCGTCATCAACCTCTTCGAGCAGGCGGGCGCACTCCATGCGAGTCCAGGGACGAATTCCAAGATAGGCGGTTTGCACGTAGCCGAGAGCTGCCAGACGCTCGATCGCGGGATACACCCAGCTATCGAGCGGGACATAGGACGATCCCATATGGCGTGGGCTGTGCACTTTGTCGTGTTCCGCAGGGTTGGTGTCGACCAAATCTCCCCAAGCCCCAGCGCTGACCTCAGGATCGCGGCGGCGACTGTACACCTGTTGTGCGATGAAATAGCCGAGCGCGCTGCCGACGAGGGCGTCGGAGGGAAAATGTTCTTTGCCCGTGACCCGGGCGACTGTCACCGCCGAAGCCAGCCCGTAGGAAATCAGCTTGGTTAACGTGCCGGGATACTCGTGCGCAATAACGCCCGCGATGGCCCAGGACACGGCAGAGTGCTCGGAGGGAAACGACCCACCACCGGCGAAAAAATGTCCAGCTCCGCTTCCATCGTACGGCCGTTGCCGCGGGAATATGGATTTGAGCGCGAAGTCAACCGCCACCGCGTTCAGCGCTGCCTCAGTGGCCAGAAATCCGGTTTCGGCGGCGTGGTCGTTGTGCGTCATTTTTCCCACGAGAAGCATCCCCCCCGCAGCGCCCACTAGAGAAAATGCACCATAGTTTGAGAAGCTGCGGCTGCGCGCGATCTCGCCGGCCGGAACCTGTTTTGATATCCAGGAATCGCTCGCGAAGAATGCTCCCGCGCCCGCCAGCGCCGGCAGCATCCAGATCGCGTCGCTACGCCGCAGATGCCAGGGGCTCGCCCAGATCGCCTTCTGGTCGCCGGCAAATCGCTCGATCAAATCGACTCCGCGAGCAGCCGTTCCCGAGGCACTTTCCTCCGGCACGTTCCACGTGCCCATCTCCGGCGCGGGTTGTGATAGATCAGACATCACTGCAGAGGGTGCGTCCACCTGGGCAACGGAGTTCACCGCGAGATTCGGGACAAACAGAGTCAGCATCATGGATACACCCGCAATTTGAGCGCAACGCCGCACGTCTAAAACGCTCGCCTAGAAGTTCAGGCCCACGCTGACAGCGATGGCGATCGACGACATCAGCTGGGCCGCCTCAATAGTGCTCTTCCAGGCCGGGGAACCGCCGACGGCTTTTTCCGGGACAAACACCATGTCCCCAGGCCGCAGTTCGGCGCTGAGGACATCGCCCGAAAACCACTCGCCGCTGCCCTTTCCGCCCACCACCGAGCCGTCGCCGCGCACCACGAAGACCGCCTTGCGGTTGGCCATGTTGGTTGGGCCGCCGGCCTGGCGCAGGTACCAGCCCGCGCTCTTTCCCGGACGGTAGGTGATCGCGGTCGGGTTATAGACCTGACCATTGACCATGATGTAAGTAGGAGTCTTCGGAATCAGCAGCGTATCGCCGGCCCGAATCTCGATGTCGACGGGAGTGTTCGCCCACTTCGCAACATTTTTCGAAATGTGAATCACCAGCCGCCCCGCGGGCGGCGTGTTCTTCAGCTGATCGAGCGTGGTATGCCACTGCTGCAAGGTAGCATCCTTGGCCAGCTTCTCATCGGCATCTCCAGTGTCGGGAATCAGCTTGAGTGAAGACTGCTGCCGCTGCACTTCGCGGATCAAATCGGCGCGATTCTTTTCTTCCAGCTCGCGAACCTGCCGGCGCTCGAGAATCGCGCCATAGGGATAGGCATCTGCCCGCAATCCGCCCGCCCGCTTCAGCACGGAACTGAGACGTTCCCCTTCTTCAATGCCGTAGTCGCCGGGATGCATGACCTCACCCCGAACCGTGATCAAGGAACCAATGTCGGTCCAGCCCGCCAGCTGACGAATCGTGAGCACATCGCCGTCATGCAGGCGGAGGTCGGTATCGGCTTCTCCGGCCAAAGCGCGGGCGATCGGGACCGCAACATGCTCTCCCATCACCTGCGCGCCATTCTCCACGGTGTAGCGGGTGAGGTCGGCAGCCTCGGTGAAGGCTCCGCGCGTCAGCCCGCCCGCTAGCCGCACTAACTGTGCCGCGGACATGTCCTCGCCAAGCGGGTACTTACCAGGCCGCGCCACTTCGCCTTCGATCTTCACTGTCGGCGGATCGGCTTTCGAGAGATTGCGGTGGATGAATACTCGATCCTTGGGCTCGAGCGGAACGTTGTCGCCGGCTTCCCCGGCCAGCGCGCGTTCCAGGTTCACGCTGAGGACTGTGAGCTTCCCGTCGGCGGTGCGGCGAAAGATTTGCGCGTCGTTCAGAAGCGCATCCCGGGTAACGCCGCCCGCCAGGTAGACGGCATCGCGCAGGTGAGTTTCCCCATTGGTGACATGTTCGCCGGGATGGCGTACTTCGCCAGTCACGGAAATCGTCGGAGGGTCTTCGAAGTCAAACCGGCTGAAGATGCGCACTGTATCGAACGGCTTCAGCGTCACATTCTGGGCTTTGAGTTGACTGGAGTCACTCGAGGTCTTGCCCGGTTCGGTGCCGGCCAGAGCATCGCCCAGATTGAAGGCAATTACCTGCGGAGCGTAGTCGGGCGGAGCGAGCCTGATGATCTCGGCATGGCGCGCTGCGGGTTCGGGCAGAAGATCGTTATAAGAAGAAATGAGGTCGGTCACGCGCATGCCTTCGCGGTAGGGATGCTTGCCGGGATGGAAGACATGGCCGTCGAGATAGACGGTTTGCTCGCTGAAGGGCAGGATGGGCGAGATGCGGATCTTGTCTCCATCCTGAATCCTGAAATCTTCGAGAGCTTTGGTTATCGCTTCCTCATTGTTGCTTCCAGGAAGACCGTTCTCCGGAAGATCGAGACGCAACATGGAGCGGCTCTCGTGGGCGACGACGCGTTCCACTTCAATGTGGCGGAGTGTACCGGTCGTGAGCACGCCGCCCGCCAGTTCGAGGGCTTCGGCGAGATCGCTTTCGTGATTCAGTTCGTAGATTGCGGGACGGCGCACCATGCCTTCGACCGTGAGTTCAGCTCCCAGCGGCGGAACCATGATGGTGTCGCCGGCCTGCAGGCGTTCGAGCGTTGAACGAACTCCATGCAACAGCAGATCGTAGAGATCGATTTCTGCGGTGAGTTGCTGCCCGCGATAGACGCGCAGAATCCGCAACGAGCCGCGCGCGGTCGGGCCACCCGCCTGGTAAAGGGCATTGAGCGGAGTCGAGAGAGAACTGACGTCATAGGCTCCGGGGCGCAGCACGTCCCCTACTACATAGACCCGCACGGTGCGCAGGCGGGCCAGGGAAACGTCGGCATGCACGTCGCGAAATTCACCGCGCAACACATTCTGTACCAGTTGCTGAACGTCTCCGAGGCTGCGTCCGGTAACCTGAATCGCGCCTGCTTCGGGCAATGCAATGCGCCCTTCGCGGTCCACCACGCGCTGCAGGCGCTGGGAAATGCCGCCCCATAATTCGATAGTCAGACCGTCCCCCGGACCCAGCACGTAATCGGGCCCCGCCGGAAGATCCATGGGAAGCTCGTCGAAGTTGCCGGTACCGTTACGGAAAACCTCTTCGCCAAAACGAGCTAGCACCGGCGAATGCCGAGAGATCTGCGTGTAAAGGTCATAAAGCGAAGGCACTTCAGCGTACGGGTTGGCACGGCGGCGAATCGCGGGATGGTCGTCTGCGGCCGGAAATCTCGGCCGCTCGATCCGGGGATCGCGCCGGGAGGTCCAGGGGCCCGGTCCGGCATCGGCCGCCGAAAGAGACGGAGACGAAGAAAACGACTGTCCCGGCGAGTTCGCCCTGAACCTCGAGGCGGAAGAGGAAGAGGAAGAGGAAGAAGATGAGTAAGGCGGAAGGGAAAGTCCATCCGGCGAACCGGATCTCTGTCCAGACACTCCCGACTCGTCCATGCTCGCACTCAGCAGTCCGGGACTACCCTGCGAACCGGTGCGTGGCAGGGAGTCAGTGTCGGGCGGCGCGCCATCATAGGAATCCTGATCGGAAGGCTGCATGCCAGCCAGACTCTGCCGCCAGCGATAATCCGGGGAGTAAGGAACAGAAGGTTGCACCGGAGTGCTTGAAGGTGGCTGGGCAGGTTCGGGTTCGGAGAATCCATCGTTCGTAAATCCATCATTCACAAGGTCAGGCGGGACGCGATCCGACGGGAAAAAGCCCGGCGTCGCCATGTCCTGCGCGTCCGTCCGTTCGTGCTGCGCCCAATATTTTTCTTCTTCGCTTTCGCTCTGCGCGACCGCGACTGCCCCGCTAGCCGAAGCTGGCGCAGACCCCCGCGCAGTCACTCGCTCGATCCTGTCGGATTCCATTTCCTTCCGCGTGGGCTTAGGGCGCACGTATTCGCGGCGCTCGATCTCCTGGGTAGCCAGAACGCGGGCGCTGTTGTCATCCCGCAGCAACTGGAACAAGGCTTCATCCGTAACATCGGCCGGATCGAGCAGCCTTCCCTGCTCGTAAGCCTTGCGCACCAGCAGTCTCTTGACCGCGAGCAGTAAGCCGGGTTCGCGGCTCAGAATGTCGGTGATGGTAGCGGCGGAGAGTGAAACCAGCGGCTCCGGATCACGCTCGTGGGGATCGAACTGGGCCGAGCCTCTCGGGTCCGTCGCCCGTTCATGATCGCTTTGGGCTAACGCGTTTCCCGGACCCGAACTGGCCAGCAGCAGGACTCCGAACATGAAGCCGGCCGGTTTCAGCCATCCCGGAAAACTGTGATGGGAAACGTATTTCGCTTGTGGCATGGGGAGTTGGTCCAATCTGTCCATGGGTGGTGGCGATGAGTTGTTGGCGCTGTGGGATCGGGCAGTTTTCAGTTGCGCCGCTTCGATTCGGTGACCGGCTCCACATCGCTTTCGTCCACTTCCACGGCCACTGAGCGCATAATGAGGTCGAGGGAAAAGACGACGCGGCAGTGGTCTTTGCGGCGCACGATGATGCCTTCGAGGCCTTGCATCGGCCCTGCGCAGACGCGCACCCGGCGGCCCACGCGCAGGTATGGATAAGGCTCCACGCAGCCACCCGCGAGTCGCTGCCGCAATTGCTCGATTTCGGATTCCGGCAGAACTGCCGGCTGGCCATTGAAACTGACCAGGCGGACGGCACTGGGCAGCGCCAGGACTCGGAACCGATCCTTCAGCGCGAGACGGACAAAAACGTAGCCGGGGAACAGTGCGAGTTCCAGTTCCTTGCGGCGTTCTTTCCAGCGACGCACGGAACGGTATAACGGCAGATAGCAGGAAATGCTGCGCTGCTCGATCTGCTGCGCAACGCATTTCTCGTGGCGTGGACAAGTGTAGAGCGCATACCAGTTCAGTCCAGCCGCTTCCTCCGGCAAGCTTACGGCGACGGTACTCATCGCTAGTCCGATTCCTGTCTCTGCTTCTGGCATGTTCATTACGCAATTCTCAGAAAAAGCCATTGGTTGCAGCTTCGCCCCGTCAGCTACCAAGGCTTCTTGAGCTAAGTCTTTCTGTTTCAATCCCTGGGCGAGAAACGTGGGGCAGTTGCTGGCTGGCTCGCGGAGAGTTGTCAGACCCGCCTGGATCCCATTTTTCAATTCTGTGCGGCGCCCACCAAACTCGGACGCTCCCGCACAGCGTTCAAGATTCCCGCTTCGGAACTCTCCAGTGCTTTGGTTCGAATGTCGACCACAGCCCAATAAAAGATGCCCCGATTCTGCTCTGGCGCCAAAGCCAGAATCTTCATCTCGGGATGCCGCCCGAGAAGAAACCCACATTGGCCCAGCCGTTTCTCGTTCTCAGGTTCGTGCATGGCAATGATCAGAACATCGGGGCGCACCTGTTCGACAATGTCCGCCAGTTCCGTTTCGTTCTGCACTTCGCCCACGACCTCAATATCGGGCTGGTCGGCAATCGTAGCCATCACCAATTCCCGCATCAGGCGCGGATGATTCGCTACCAATACACGGACTCGTTTCACAGAGCGACCCCAGCGCAGAGCATAGGTCGGCTACCCTGCAAGCACAAGGTTCAAAAGCGATCTACGCAGGATTCCGTCAGCGGGACGTAGGCGGTACTGGGGAGAACAGTTGGCGAAGTACTAATACAGATTCAATGAGTACTAACCCTGGTACTGATCTTCGAATGACTAGCGGATGCAGCTCTTCAGCGCGAGCCCGCGCTGAACTCCAGCAACGTCACACTGTGAAAAGTCTGCCCTGGCTTCAATTCAGTCGAAGGAAAGCTCGGATGGTTGGGCGAATCCGGGAAATGCTGCGTTTCCAGGCAAAGCGCAAATCGCCGATTGTAGACCCGGCCTTCCTTGCCCGTGATTGATCCGTCGAGGTGGTTCCCGGTGTAAAGCTGCACTCCTGGTTCGGTCGTCGACACACGCAGAATCCGGCCCGTCGTCGGCTCATACACTTCGGCCGCCTCGGCTAACTTTCCTGCGGGATGATCGAGGACGAAGTTGTGGTCGTAACCTTGGCCGAGCCGCAATTGGGCATCGTCCGCGTCAATCCTCTCTCCAATAGCATGCGGCTTTCGAAAATCGAAGGGCGTCCCTTCCACAGGTTTCAATTCCCCTGTAGGAATAAGCGTGGCATCGACCGGCGTAATCTGGGAAGCATCAATCTTCAGCACATGACCTAGAACGTCGCCTCTCCCTTGGCCGGCAAGATTGAAGTAGGAATGGTTGGTCAGGTTGAGGACAGTATCCTTGTCGGTGGTCGCGGAATACTCAATTCGCAAAGCGCCCCCACTCACCGTGTAGCGCACGGTGGCGGTGAGCATGCCGGGGAAACCTTGATCCCCATCCTTGCTGACGTAGGTGAGTTCGATTCCATCCGTTATTTGCTTAGCAACCCAGACTACCTTGTCGAACCCGCGTGGTCCGCCATGCAGAGCATTGTCTCCATTGTTCTTGGGAATGGAATAAGTCTGACCATCGAGCTGGAAGGTGCCATGTGCGATTCGATTCGCGTAGCGGCCAATAATGCCTCCAAAATGGGCCGTCTGCGCTACATACTTCTCGACCGAATCGCAACCCAGCACCACATCGTCAAGCTTTCCATTTCGATCGGGCGCGCGCAGGGAAACGACAATCCCCCCGTAGGTGATGATGCCCGCTTCGATCTTGCCGTCTGACAACGAGTAGATATCGACCGGGGTTCCTTCCGGCGTTTTCCCGAACGGCTGCTTAGCAACGCGAGTCTTCGCTGACACAGTGACTGTCAGCATAGTCAGAATCGCGAAAATTGCAAACCAGCGGTTGGCGTTGCTTGAAAGCATGGTTTTTCTTCTCCCTGCGCGGATCCCGCTTTTGGTGCCCACGTCATGCGCTCATTTCCTGATCGCAGTCCAGCGTATCAGACCCCGCATGCCTCTGCTCTAACTCTGTCCGGGCTCCTTCTGGCGCTGGTTTAGAATGGGTTGCCTGGCGCGCAGCGGGACAGACTTGGAAATCTGGGAGCGCGTCTCACACTTCAACTCTGCAATCGGAGGTCATCTTACGTGAAACGACTCAACTGCCTGGTTATTGGCCTCGCACTCACTCTTGCTGGCAGCGCCGCTTTGGGCCAAAGCACCGGCGGGGATGCGTCTGGCCAACGCTGGTGGTCACACATTCAGTTTCTCGCAGATGACAACCTGGAAGGTCGCGACGTCGGCAGCCCTGGTTACGAAAAAGCCGCCGACTACATGGCTGAGCAATTCCGTGCCGCAGGTCTGCAGCCTGCTGGCAGCGAGGGTTACCGGCAACCCATGGAACTGCGCGTAGTACGGATCGACGAAACTCGCTGCTCGCTCGATCTGCTCGCCGACGGAAAAGTGCAGCCCGTGAAACTCGGCGACGATGCCGTGCTCGGCGTCAGCTCGCACGCGGCCGAGAATGTTGAAGCCGGAGCCGTATTTGTCGGCTACGGGCTCACAGTCCCCGAATTGAATTACGACGACTTGGCCGGCCAGGACGTGAAGGGGAAAATCGTGGTTTTTGTTACCGGTGGCCCCTCGGACATGTCCGGCCCGATCAAGGCACACTACCAATCGGGTGACGAGCGCCGTAAGGCGCTTCTCAAGGCAGGAGCCATCGGCATCATCTCCATACCAAACCCCAAGAGTCTTGAGGTCCCCTGGTCGCGGGTTGCCGCGGCACGGTTCCAGCCAAGAATGGAACTGCACGATCCAGGCCAAGGCGTCGCGCCTCCACTCCAGGTAGGCATCGCGTTTAATCCCGCGCGTGCCGACATGCTGTTTGCGGGCAGCGGCCACACCTTCCAGGAGATTCTCGCGGCGCTCAATGCAGATAAGCCTCTGCCGCACTTTCCACTGCTTGTGAAGGTTCATGCGCGCGTTGGGATGACTCGCTCGGAAGCGAAATCCGAGAACGTCGTTGGAGTTCTGCCTGGCAGCGACCCAGAGCTCAAGAAGGAATACATCGTGATCAGCGCCCACCTCGATCATCTCGGGATCGGTGAGCCCGTGAACGGCGACCGCATTTACAACGGAGCGATGGACGACGCCTCGGGCGATGCATCGCTGATTGAAATCGCCCGGGCGATCAGAGATTCAGGAACAAAACCAAAGCGCTCGATTCTGTTCCTTTCCGTCACCGGCGAAGAAAAGGGTTTGCTCGGCTCCCAGTATTTCGCCGCCCATCCCACCGTGACCGGCACGATCGTCGCCGATATCAATATGGACATGTACCTCCCGCTCTTTCCGCTGAAATACCTCGAAGTCCAGGGCCTCGGCGAATCCACTCTGGGCGACGATGTGCGCGCGGTTGCCGGACAGGCGGATATCCAGGTACAAGCCGACAAGGAACCGGAACACAATCGTTTCATTCGCAGCGATCAATACAGCTTCATCAAGAAGGGCGTTCCGTCTCTTGCGTTCAAGTTCGGCTACATTCCCGGCACACCGGAAGAGAAAATTTTCAAGGCCTGGTACACCGAGCGCTATCACGCGCCCTCAGATGACCTGAACCAGCCCGTCGACCTGGCGGCCGCCGCGCAATTCAACGTGATCCTCGAAAAATTGGCGTTGCGGGTTGCCGACGCAGATCACCGCCCGGAGTGGGAGCCCAACAGCTTCTTCCGCCGGTTCGTCCAGTAACAGCGAATCGTTGTCGAATGCCTCTCGCCGACGGCCTAAGGCTGAACGTTAGTCACGCCTTCGTCACCGGGCTTCGGGAAATGCTTCTCGTACCAGGCGATGGATCGATCTGTAACGTCGATCTGATGTTTAACCTCGTTGAGGTTGTGTCCTTCTCGGGGATAGCGAACGAAAACCGTCTCGACGCCCACATCCTTAAGCGCAATGAAATACTGCTCTGCTTCCGCTATGGGTACATCATTGTCGTTCTCGCCGTGAATGATGAGGGTCGGAGTGTGAGCGGCAGCGATATGCTTCAGCGCCGAGCGTTCCCATGCAATATCCATCAGGCTCCCCTGATGCAGGAATTGTCCAAACTCCATCTCCTCATATTGGTTGTAGTAGGTCATGTAGTTGTAGCTGACCAGATTCGCGATCCCTGACCTGGGAATTGCCGCCTTGAATTCGTTGGTCTGCGTGATCAGCCACTCGGTGAGCTGCCCGCCATAGCTCCCGCCCTCGATCCCCATGCGTTCCCGGTCAATCCACAAGTAGCGGCGCACCGCCGCGCTGACCCCGTAAAGAACGTCCTGTCCTTCATTTCCGTCCTGGTCGCCGAACACCGCATCGGAAAACTTCTGGCCGTAACTTGTCGAGCCGCGATAGTTCACATTGAGCACGGCATAGCCGTGTGCCGCGTAGACCTGGTTTGGGAAGTTGAAGGCAGGACCATTTGCCCCGTGCGGTCCGCCATGAATCGACACGATAAGCGGGTGCTTGGACGTGGCCGTCATGCCGATGGGCTTGGTGAGAAACGCCTCGACGTCAAATCGATTGTCGTTACTGACAAAAGTGAACGATTCAACCTCGGCGATGGACTTATCCGCGAGAAGTTCGTGGTTCAGATCAGTGAGCTTGCGGGAGACTGCAGCGCCGGATTTGTAGTAGAGCTGGGCAGCATCGCGCGGCGTCGTAAAACTGTAAGCGACTGCTTTGTTCTTGCCGACCGACCATGCTCCAACCCCACCCGCATCGTTTACGACGTATTCGGGCTGTCCGCCCGAGATGGGCAGCCGAACCAGATGATTGTTCCCGTGTTCCTGCACGGTGAAATAGACGGAGCTGCCGTCGGGCGCCCATTGTGGCATGCCTTGACGATTGTCAATCGCATTTCCGATCTCGCGGCGATTGCTGCCGTCGGCGTTCATGATCCAAACATGCGTATCTTCCATGGTGGTTTCGCGATCGGTGATGCCACGCCGCGTGCCTCGATACACGATGGATTTGCCGTCCGGCGACCACAACGGATCGTATTCGCAATACTCGGTAGCGGTTAAACGGTGAATGCTGCTGTCGGCGAGTTGCAGCGTGAAAAGGTCGTAGTTGAAGAACTCATCCTGGTTGGGCTCGCGGTTCGAAGCGAAGACGAGTTGCTTTCCATCGGGCGACCAGTCAATCGAGTGCTCGTCGAAATTTCCTTGAGTGAGCTGGCGCACCTGTTTTGAAGCGATATCGACAACGAAGATATGCAGGCGCTGGTTGTCGTTAAACCGCGTCATCCCTTCGCCCGCGTCGGGCTTGTAGAGATAACGCGTGATCACCATGGGATCGCCGCCAGCCTCGGCTGCGGCCTCTCCGGGTGTGGACGACACGAAGGCGATCTGCTTGCCATCGGGCGACCATGTGAAGTCCTTCCCGGTTCCAGGCAACGGGGAATTAGTGCCCGCAATCGCCGTCAGGAAAGTTGTGCCGCTGCCGTCCGGATGCGCGATCAACAAACCGTGTTTGTCGCCATCAGCCCCACGGAACGCGATCCACTGGCCGTCGTTTGACCAGAGCGGAGCGCTGGCCGGTTTCTCGCCGCCCAGGCGGACGCTCTTCTCCGTGCTTACATCCATCACCCAGAGTTGGCCGTAAGCCCGGCCAGGTTGGTCACGCATCGTAATCGTGTAGGCGATGTAGTGGCCGTCAGGCGAGATCGCTGCGCTGCCGACCGAGCGCAGACGAGTAAGGTCGCTGCTCGTTAGGAGTTGAGCGCAGGCCGGCGTCACGACAGCAGCTAGAAGCGTGGCCCGGAACAGGCAGACAGAAACGCGGAATAACATGGCATTCGAGCGGTGACGCATGGAATCTCCCATTTCCAAGTGTGTACAAATGAGCAACGTCATACTAGGTCCGCAGCTCCGGCAAGGTCAATCTGCACCACCTCCCAGAAACGCCCGTACAGGAATGCAAGATGCTGGGAGGAACAGTTCGGCACGTCCGACTTGTATAGTGAACCCATGAAACTTCCCTGCCTTGCTGCATTTCTACTTTGTCTGGCAACCGTGATTACCGCCCAGACGCCGCCGGTGGCGGCCCGCGAGTACACCACGGCACATCGGGCGGAACTCGTGCAGCAGTTTAGCGAATTCCTGTCGATACCGAACGTGGCTGCAGATCCGGCAAACCTGAAGCGCAATGCCGACCTCCTCGTCGTGCAGCTCCGGAAACGCGGCATCGATTCCCGCCTGCTCTCGCTTCCCGGCGCGCCCTCGGTGGTCTTCGGGCAGATCGATGTACCAGGTGCCCAGCATACGATCGTCTTCTATGCACATTACGACGGTCAACCAGTCACTCCGTCGGAATGGGATGGCGGCTCGCCCTTCACGCCGATTGTGCGGGAAGTAAATGGCGAGCAGCGCATCTACGCTCGATCGGCCGGCGACGATAAGGCGGCGATCTTCGCCCAGCTCGCCGCGCTCGATGCGCTAAAGGCGGCTGGGATCCCGTTGAGGGCGAACCTTCGTTTTGTGTGGGAGGGTGAGGAGGAAGCGGGATCACCGCATCTGGAGCAGATCCTCAACGCTAACCGCGATCTGGTCCACGGCGATGTTTGGCTGGTCTGCGACGGGCCGGTCGATCAGAGCGGCCAACAGACGGTAGTCTTTGGAGCGCGCGGCGACGCTCATTTGGAGATCACGGTCTATGGGCCGCACCACGGATTGCACAGCGGCCATTATGGAAACTGGGCGCCGAACCCGGCGATGATGCTGGCGCAGTTGCTCGCCGGGATGAAAGATGAAGACGGCCGCGTCCTAGTCCCGCATTTCTACGACGGAATTGAGCCGCTCTCCGCGGCGGAAAAAGAAGCGCTGGCCCATGCCCCGGTAAACGACCGGATGCTCATGAATGCCTTTTGGCTGGGACACGTCGACGGCGCAGGCGCGCATCTGCTCGAACTAATCAACCAGCCTTCGCTGAACATCAACGGCCTCTCATCGGCACAGACCGGAGCCCGAGCAGCCAATGTCATTCCGCCCACGGGAACCGCCGACCTGGACCTGCGCCTGGTGGTCGGGGTCGACTGGCGCGCGCAGCAGCAACACGTCGTAGACTACATCAGCTCCCGAGGCTACTTCATTGTGGATCACGAACCCACGCAGCAAATCCTTCTGGAGCATCCGCGAGTTGCCATGGTTGTGCGCGATGAGGCCGGCTACAACGCCGTGCGCACGCCGATGGACCTACCCATTGCCCGCGAGGTGATTGAAGCCGTGAAGAGCGCGCGCGGAGACGTGGTGCTGCTCCCCACCATGGGAGGCAGCGTGCCCCTGGGAGCGATGGAACGCGCCGCGCAGACTCGCACCATCACAGTACCCATCGCCAATTACGACGACAACCAGCACGCCGCCAATGAGAACCTGCGCCTGCAAAATCTCTGGGACGGGATCGAAACGATGGCCGCGCTGCTAGATATGAAGTAGTAACGCAGGTGTTTCGAGGCGAAGAAAAAGGCGGCTTAACGGAGCACGAAATGTGCTCCGGCAGCTGCCCCTCTTGCGCTTGCTTGCCTCCGAGCCGTCGTGGTTTTGATCTCGGTGTGTAGCCCTAGTTTTTCAGCGTAAATTACCAACATTTCTAAACTGAATTTGGACATCTTGCCGCGCAATAGATCACTCACTCGTGGCTGTGTCTCATCTAAGATGGTTTGGAGTTCTCTCTGCGAATAGTGCCCTGCACGTTTCACGATCTTGGTATGCAAATCAGTCTTGTGTTTCAAAGCGACTGCTTCTTCACGCGAGAATCCCAAATCCTCGAACACATTGCGGGACATTGTGTATATATCTCCTGATGATGGGTCTCTTTTGAGTCCTAATCCTCAATGCTTTTTCGTCTTCGCCAGTTGTTGCTTCAAATCACTCAGTCGCTTGCGTGCAATATCGATGTCGCCCCGAGATGTCTTGTTTGTTTTCTTGGTGAAGCAGTGTAGAACGTGGACCATTCCATCGCGTCTGTAGTACAAAACCCGATACCAAAAGTCTTTGTCCCGATCACGCAACTCAAATACACCCGGCAACACCTGACCCATGGGGGCTGAATCTAGGGGAATTTCACCGTCCAGCAATCGATCCAACTCGCCGCCGAAGTTCTCCCTGACCGACTTGGGAAAGCCTCTGATGACGGCTTTAGAGTCACCCAGGAAGTTGGGGTGAGTCTCGGCCACAGCGTCAATGTAGCAGATCGAAGATCGATTGTATATAAAAACTTATATGACTTCGCGAATCGCTATGAAGCCCTTGAAAACGCTGCCTTTGCGAAAAGACCGTGTTCCGGGCAAAATATACCCGACTGATTTGGCAGGTGTTTGAAAAACAATTGGTCGGGGAGAGAGGATTTGAACCTCCGACCCCCTGGTCCCGAACCAGGTGCTCTACCAGGCTGAGCCACTCCCCGACGGTGCTGCGGGCGGCAACAGGGAAGGCCATCCACCCGCATACTTTGCTGCTCGATGGGCACCACGATTATAGCATCGCCACATGGATGGTTTTCTCGACCCTTGTTCGATCCGTCTTTCGCGCTACACTGAAACGCGCACGCTCCAAATGCAAAAGGTTCAACCCAAAAGGTCCAACCCGATATGATCGTCCTCTGCGCTAACCGACTCTATACGCCAAAGGAAGAAATCCAGAACCCGCTCGTATTTATTGAGGACGGCGTCATCTCCGCCGTTTCCTCACGCGCCCAGCGGGAAATTCCGAAGAATGCGACCGTGATCGACCTTACCAAGTCCGACCTTGATAACGACAGCCTTGCCGATGCCATCCTGGTGCCCGGCTTCGTCGACATTCACATGCACGGCGGCGCTGGCGTCGATCTCATGCGAGCCGCGCCCGGCGAATTGCCGCAGCTGAACAAATTCCTCACTACCCACGGTGTTACCGGCTACTTTCCCACCACCGTCGCTGCTCCGCTCGATCAGACCTGCGCGGCGCTGGAGCGCCTGGCTGACGCGATCGAAACAGCTCAAGGTTCTCACGCCATCAACGGCGAGGCTCGGCCGCTCGGCATTCATCTGGAAGGCCCATTTCTCAGTCACAAGCGCCGAGGCGTGCATCCGCCCGAATATCTAGTCGAGCCTACGCTGGAAATCTTTGATCGTCTCTGGCAGGCAGCTCGGGGGCAAGTGCGCATGATGACCATCGCTCCGGAACTTCCGGGAGCGCTCGAGGTAATCGCGGAAGCGGCTCGGCGCAAGGTTTGCGTAAGCATCGGCCACTCCGACGCCTCGCTGGACGCTTCCCGTGCCGGCGTGCGGGCCGGCGCCCGCCACGCCACCCACACCTTCAATGCCATGCGGCCGCTGGATCATCGCGATCCGGGCATCCTCGCCGAAGTGCTTACCGACAGCCGACTGAGCGCTGACATTATTGTCGATGGAATTCACGTCGCTCCCGAGGTGGTGCAGCTTTTCCTGCAGGCAAAGGGCCTCGAACTCGCTGTGCTCATCACGGACGCGATGGCCGCAGCCGGAATGCCCGACGGCACCTACCAACTCGGCCCTATCCAAGTCGAGGTGAAAGATGGAAAGTGCACGAGTAACGGAAGCCTCGCCGGCAGCGTCCTCACCATGGACCGCGCCGTTCGCAACGTGACTCAATTCGCCGACTGGACCCTGCAGGACGCAGTACGGGCTGCAACCCTGAATCCGGCGCAGGCAGCGGGCTTGCCTGAAGGCTCTGGAGTCATCGCTCCCGGAGCCGAAGCCAACCTGGTTGT